>OARB01000041.1_pt1 | contig 27800 bp, 24 predicted proteins | sample 1475561 | NCBI WGS metagenome assembly OARB01 (sample SAMEA3360673, study PRJEB22359) | human gut metagenome | biome: ENVO:urban biome; feature: ENVO:human-associated habitat; material: ENVO:feces | place: Bangladesh | collected 2011
TTGTAGCGTTAAGGTGCTTTCAAAGCACCTTGCGCTTTTTTGTTTTGTGCTTTAAGCACTTTTTTTACACTTTAAATACTTTTTACTTTGTTTTATATTTTATAATGTTTTTTCGCTTTTCATCGCTTTTTACACTGACTTTATAAACAAATTTCAAATTTATAGAGGTATTCAAGCAAGGTGAAAAAATTTTCTTTCGTTTGCTCTTCAAGCTTAAAATCGTCATTTTTGAAAACATCGCCATTTTTGAAAACTCTGCTTGCCACCGAACCACTTTCATTTGGCTTGCTTTTTGCCTGTAAAATTTCTTTGTGCCTTTCTCTGTCTGCTTGACTAAATAAAGTTTCTATTTCTTCTATCGTTGATTTTGCTTGACTATCCTCAAAAGCCTCATCAATCCTCACAACGGTTAAATCCTTGCATTTTTCAGCTTGTTTTTGAAATGCTTTGCCTTTGTCATCATTATCCACAAGTAAAATAGCGTGGCGGTCAATGAGTTTTGGTAGTTCTTTTATGAGGTGTTTTGCCTTTTCATCATTTGAATTCTCTGGGTCTCCAAGCCCACCCACAGGCAAAAAGGCAAGGTTGAGTTTTACTTTCTTTTCTTGCTGATAAAGCTGTTTAAATTTGATGAGATAGTTATAATCAGTTATACCCTCCACAAAAATCACTCGTTTAGACACCAAACCTTGCACGCCAAAGGCTTTTTTAATGTCTTTTAAAGCATCAACCCTTGTTTTATCTTTACTAAATAACGAAAAATCGTTGATAATATCCGCCCCGCCATCATCTTGCTGCTTGATGATTCGCAGTTCATCTAAATGCTCGATATCTGCTAAAAACGGCGAATGTGTAGTGGCTATGAAAGTAATGCCGTTTCTCTTAGCATAAGCCTTTAAAAATGTTCGCAGCTCTCTTTGTGCTGGCACGCTAAAATGCGTTTCAAGCTCATCTATCAGCACCAAATCGCCTTTGTTGAGAGTTTGGGCGTGCAAAAAGTTAAAGAAAAAGTTAAAAAACCACTCAAATGCTGATGATTGTTCGCTCAGTTTTAATGCTTCGCCGTTTTTGTGGAGTAAAAATTCAAGCTTGTTTTCTTCTAAACGCAATTTAAAGCTGTAAGTTTCATCTTTGTTATAAAGCTTGTTAAAATGCTTGGAGATACTCATTTTAATATGTTCGTTGATCTTTTCTTCAAGCTGTCCTCTTTGAGCGGATTTCTTTTCTTTGTAGTGTTTGATGAGTAGTTGCCATTTATCATCTTGCAAAGCAGCACAAAGGCTTTTGAAAAATACTGAATTTTCAAGCTCATTTGGAGTTGTGGATAAATCGCTATCTTTAAGCCTCGTTGGCTTGTAAAAAAAGATTTTCGGATTTGCTTTTATGCCAAAACGCGTTTCAAAGTCTTTATCAATAGTGCGTTTAACGGTGCATTTAGAACTTTCATAGCGCAAAATCTGCTTTTCAAACTCATCTTTTGGAAAAAGAAGTTCTTGCAAACTTGCGTAAAATTTTTGCATCATTGTAAATTTCGCATCGCTTGTATCACCAAAACTCCATTTCCATTTCTCTTTTAAAGACTCCCATTCGTTTTTAAGTTCTGTAAATTTGGATTGATTTTTTTCACTCAAAAAACGCGCCTCAAATTCCTTAAATTTCTCATCAAGCGAATGGATATTAGCTTGGTTGTGATTATACAAACCTCTACTATCGCTTTTTTTTAACTCAATTTCGCCAAAACAAAAGTCTTGCAAGTCCTCGTAAAACTCTTTGAACTTTGCTATGGGGATATAGCTTTTGCCTATTTCATCGATATGAAATTGTTTTAGCTCTTTTTCAAGCTCGTTAAATTTAGCCCAACGCTCATCGTCTATATAATCGCCATCTTTATCTCTTGCTATCAGCTCTTTTATGGCTTGAAATTTAGCTTGTAGGGCTTTGATAGTGGCTTGTTTGTCGATTTCTTGGCTGGCTTCACCATTTTTATTTTCAGTGTAAGTAAGCTCTATGGAGTTTGGGCTTTTAGTGCGAGAATTTTTATACACAAGGCTTATACTTGGTGTGTGCGCCTCATTATAATACAAAAAATTTGGCTTATCACTTTCTTTGATAGTTTTTAAACCAAAGGCGTTAAGAGCGGCGAGAGCATTTGTTTTGCCAGCGTTGTTTTCGCCGATGATGAGGATTAAATCCCCCTCCATAGTGCCTAAACCTGCATTCAAAAACAAAGTGTTTTTATTAGCTTTGCCGAGATTGCGAAAATTTGCAAAGATAAATTTGCGTGTGTTCATTTGTTGTCCTTTATATTGAATTTAAGCTTTAAAGCCTTATAAAGTTCAAGCAAAGGCTCTACTTGCGTGCGTTCTTTTTGGCTTATCTTTGCTTTATTAGCAATTTGAGCGCAAGTAAGCAAATAAGGCAAAAGCCCATCATAAAGCGTGCTATTTGTAAGCAGCTCAATGAAAGCAGCTTTACTTCCGTTGTCATCTTTTAGCAAACTCGCAATAAGTTCGTGCTTTTTAGACGAATTTGCCTTGATGATATGCGTAGCGATATACTCTGTAAGCTCCGTTTTACTCGGCACTTCGTCCTTGTCGATAAACTCAAATAGCCTTAAAACCTTACTTTCAAGCCTTTGCCTTTGCCCCAGCTCGTAAAATTCGATGAATTTATACGCTGTGGGGCGTGAAATATCCAAAAATTCAGCCAAATCAACAAGCCTAAAATCCGCCTTTTTCATCTTGTCCCTTAACAGCAAAACGGAATTTTCTTGTGTCATTTGCACTCCTTTTAGAACTTTTAAAATGGTAGCAAATTTTACATTTTTTGTCAAGTATGAATTTACAAAAAATGTAAATTCATACAAAAAAGCGAACCCCTATCAAAAGATAAATAAGATTTTATAATTTTAGTATCAAACAAAGCAACCACTAAAAGCCTATTAAAGTGCGATAAATTTATAAAAGCCAAGCAAGCCTTTCAAGTGGCTTTTCGCCACTTGAAAAAAGTTATTTTTTTATCCAGCTCATCATTTTGCGTAAATTTGCACCTATTTTTTCAAGCAAATGTTCGCTTTCAAGGCGTCTTGTGGCTAAAAATTTAGCCTTTCTGCCCGCTGAAAACTCACTCGCAAATTCGCTCGCAAAAGTGCCATCTTGTATCTCTCGCAGCACCCCTCGCATAACCTTTCTCGTGTGGTCGGTGATGATTTTGCGCCCTGTTCGGTAGTCTCCATACTCGGCGGTGTTGGAGATAGAGTCCCTCATAGCCGCAAAGCCGCCCGCATAAATCAAATCCACGATGAGTTTCATCTCGTGTATGCACTCAAAATACGCCATTTCAGGCTCATAGCCAGCCTCCACTAGCGTTTCAAAGCCCGCTTTCATCAGCTCCGTTACGCCGCCGCAAAGCACAGCTTGCTCGCCAAACAAGTCTGTTTCGGTTTCATCGCGGAAAGTCGTTTCTAAAATCCCCGCACGCCCAGCACCTATGCCACTCGCATACGCTAGGGCATACTCTTTTGCCTTACCGCTAGCATTTTGCTGCACGGCGATTAAGCTCGGCACGCCCTTGCCCTCGACAAATTGACTTCGCACGGTGTGTCCTGGTCCTTTTGGGGCTATCATTATGACATCTATGTCCTTTGCGGGCTTTATCATCGAAAAGTGTATGTTAAAGCCGTGCGCGAAAGCTAGGACATTTCCAGCCTCTAAATTCGGCGCGATTTCGCATTCGTAAATGTCCGCACAAAGCTCGTCAGGCACAAGCAGCATCACAATGTCCGCTTTTTTCGCAGCTGCGGCGACTTCAAGCACTTCAAGCCCCGCTTTTTTGGCGTCTTTAACGCGTGAGCTGTCCTTACGCAAGCCCACAACGACCTTGCAACCGCTGTCTTTGAGATTTTGCGCGTGGGCGTGTCCTTGCGAGCCAAAGCCTATGATGGCTATGGTTTTTTTGGCGATTAAGCTTAAATCGCAGTCTGAATCGTAGTATTTTTTAATCATCTTTTATCCTTTCGCTTGATGAATTTAAGCGGAATTTTTATCATTTTTGGCGGTTTTTGATAAAATTTCTCTTAAATTTTTCCGCATTATAGCAAATTTATGTTGCTTTTTAGACAGAGTGAAAAAATCTTTGCCTAAAATTTGTAAAATTTTGGACGAAAAGTTAAAAAATTTAAATTTTTTTAGAAATTTCAAGCACTTTCAAAATTCCAAACACTTTTAAATTTCAAAGGCTTTCAAAATTCAAAACACTTTTAAATTTTAAAGGTTTTCAAAATTCAAAAAATCAAAATTCCAAGTATTTTCAAAATTTTTAAAGGCTTTTTTAAAAGCACCGCTTGTCATACCGATAAACTTTGTCATTTTGAGTGAGCGAAATGAGCGAAAAATCCAAAGAATTTAAGGCACGCTTTGAATTTAAAATGAAAAATTCATACTTTAAAATGCAAATTCACACTTTAAATTTATGGATACTTCGCCAAAGGCTCAGTATGACAAGGATTTTGTCATTGCGAGAATTTGCAAAGTGTGAGCGTGCAAATTTGTGGCAATCCAAAGGTAAGTTTGCGTTTAAATTTATGAAATGCCACGCTCGCTTTGCTCGCTCGCAATGACGGACAAAGAAAACGCACTTTATCATTTTATGATGACGGCGGATTTTGTCATTTTGAGCTTTCGCAGAAAGCGAAAAATCCACGCTTTATATATGTAAATTCACACTTTGAATTTGTGGATACTTCGCTATCGCTCAGTATGACAATGCGACAGTTTTTTTTGAATGCTTCGCCAAAGGCTCAGTATGACAGAATTTAAAGTTTTACTTGGAATTTGCCTAAAATTTTAGTAGCAAAATACTACTTTTTTGTGGAATGCCACGCCGTTTCTGCAAAAACTGCACACAAAGGCAAGTTAAAAAGATGAGTTTTGCGTTTTGTCCTTTGTGGTGATGATTTGATAAAGAATTTATACCCAAAATCAGCACTTTTAAAAGTTATTTCATCAAAAAAGACTTTTTAAATCATCTCAAAAAGCCTTTTCAAGCCCTACCGCAAGGTGAGATAAACAAAAGCGAGCTTTAAAAAATTATTTAAAAAATTTAACTTTAAAAAGCCTTTTATTTTAAATTTTTAAAGCTTATGTTTAGCTCTAAATTCAGCTCTTTGACGAGTTTCATCACGGCTTGCAAATCATCGATTTGCTTTGCGCTCACACGCACTTCATCGCCGCGAATTTGCGAGCTTACTTTGAGCTTGCTGTCCTTGATGGCTTTGTTGATTTTTTTGGCGTTTTCGCTGTCTATGGAGTTATTTACCCTTAAATTTAGGCGTGTCAAAGCCCCGCTCGTTCTGCCTTGCTCCTGTATGGCGGCTGGGTTAATACCCCTTTTGATGAGCTTTGAGATGAGTATGTCCTTTAAAGGCTCGATTTTACCATCGCTTGATGATGAGAGCGTAAAAAGGCTGTCTTTTTCATTCAGCTCAAATTCCGCCTGAATGCCCTTAAAATCATAGCGGGTTTCAAGCTCCTTTTTAGCTTGCTCCAAAGCGTTTTTAAGCTCCTGCACGCTTATCTCGCCACTTATGTCAAAACTATGCTCACTTGCCATTTTTGCTCCATTCGACTAAATTTTCAAAGACCATTTTGATGAGTTTGTTCATCGACTCCTCGCTCGCAAAGGCTATGTGCGGGGTGATGATGAGATTTTGCTTGTTTTTTATGCTTAAAAGCGGGTGATTTGCTCTCATCGGCTCGCTTTCAAGCACATCAAGGGCAGCTTTGAAAGGCTTTTTGTCAAGCATTAGAGCTAAATCCTCTTCATTTACTATCCCCCCACGCCCTACATTGATGAGTATTGCGCCGTCCTTTAACAAAGCCATTTCTTTTTGGGTGATGAGATTTTTGGTTTTGTCATTTAAAGGCGCGTGAATACTGATAAAATCACAGCTTGAAAGCAAATCATTTAAATTTAAGCGCGCAAATTCAGCGTTGTTGTTCGCCCCAGAAGTTGAGCTGTAAAAAACCTGCGCCCCAAAGGCACGGGCTACCTTTGCTACTTCTTTGCCTATCGCCCCAAGCCCTATGATGCCGTATTTCTTGCCCGCAAGCGTGTAAGTCGTGCGCGAAAAGTCCGTGAAAATGTCGCTCTTGCACCATTTGCCGCTTTTGGTAAATTCATCATAGTAGATGATTTCATTCAAAAAGGCAAAAAGTAGCGCAAAGGTGTGCTGTGTAACGCTTTGCGTGGAGTAGCCAGCGACATTTTTTACCGCTATGCCCTTGCTTTTAGCATACTCAACGGCTATGTTGTTCGTGCCTGTGGCGGTTTCTAAAATGAGCTTTAAATTCGTGGCGTTTAGGACGGCTTCATCAAGCACGACCTTATTTACCATAGCCACATCAGCGCCCTTTAAACGCTCTATCACCTTGTCTTTTGGCGTTAAATCATAGCTCACAAAGTCCCCAAACTCCCTAAACGCGCTCAAATCAGCATTCCCCAAAGTCGCCGCGTCCAAACATACGATTTTTAGCTTGCTCATCTTTACTCCTTTATAATGTGTCCTACAAATTTAGCGTAATTATCAAGCACCAGCCCGCCCTTGCGAAAACCCAGCCCACAGCCCTCATAAGCAAAGAAAACTCCCGCTTGATAGCACTCATCTTTATGCTCGTTAAATTCGACAAATTCTTGATAAATCATCTTTTCATTTCCGTAAGCTCCTTGTGTTTCAAGGCTTGTTTCGCCATTAGCTTCGATGATAGCGACATTTGCGCCCTCTCTGCCAAAGAGCGGTTTTTTCACGCATTTTTTGCCTTGCAAAGGTTTGTCGCTCGTTTCAAGCAGTAAGGGGTGGTTTGGATAAAGCTCCCACAGCACTTTGAGTATGCCCTTGCTTTGAAAAAGTAGCGTGTAAGCGGGGTTTAAGATGATAGCTTTTTGATTTTTCATCACTTGCGTCAAAAGCACCGCCAGCTCGCCCTCTTCGATGGCAATGCTCTCCCAAGGAATGAGCTTGAAAAGGTATTCGTAATTTACCCCATCTTTAAAAACGCCATCAACGGAGAATTCTACCTCATCGATATAAGCAAACGCCGTCTCAAAGCCAGCCTCACGCGCGATATGCTCCAAAAGGCGCGTAGTCAGGGTGTCCTCATCGTTTGCAAGGCTTGAAAAAAGGATTTTCCAGCCCTTATAATACTCATCAAAGCCATCAACGCTTTCTTCAAGTGTGATAAGCCGCTTGAAATTGTCCATCAAGCTCTCATAAATGCTGTTAAACTGCTCTTGTTCGTTGAGATTGTTTTGTTTAAGCAAAGCCCACTGCAAAATGGCTGCTTCAAAAAGCGAAGTAGGCGTGTCAGCGTTAAATTCTATGAGCTTAATACCCCTTTTATCAAGCCCGCCAGCCAAGTCAAACCGCCCATACAAGTGCCAATGCACATCATTGTCCCAGCTCATTTTTATCGCATCAACAAGGCTAAAAGGTATGCCAAGCTCGGCAAAGCGGTCGTTGTCGATGACATTTTGCGCCGCTGCGACATACATATCATAAAGCTCGTTAGCCGCCTTGTAGTAGGCGTTTGCCTCGCTTGTGCTCACGCAAACAAGCTCATCGGCTATGTAAGAGCTACCGTCCTTGTCCGTGTGCCACGAAAAGCCCATTTGCTCTAAAAAATCCTGCCGCAATGGCGAGACTTTGAGTAAATTCATTTGTTTTGTCCTTTTGGCTATCTTGTGCCTTGTTGTGGCTTATCTTTAAAAGCCTAAAATTTGTGTCATTATAGCAATAAAAGGCAAATTTTAAGCCTGTATTGTGAAATTTGTTGATAAAATAATTTTGCTTGTAAAAATTCAGCTTTTTTTTAAATTTGTGAGTAGTTTAAGTTTAATTTAAGCTTTTTGCTGTTATAATAACACTCGTTGTTTTTTAATTCGGTTTCATCCGTCTGAACTTTCTCAGCATTAGCCAAAACGCTCGTTTTGCGCTTGCTGATTTGCTACACTAAAACGACAAAATCTATTTTTATCATTGTTATGCACTTGTGGCGTGTGATTTAAGGCGTTTGCTTTTTAAATTTGCGCTTTAAATTCCTGCGTTTGCTGTGCGAAAATTCACTTTTCAAGGAGCAAAAAATGAAAAGGCTAATTATGGCTTTTTTGGGACTTTTAGTTGCCACTTGCGCTGTGGCTGAACAAGGTGCTTGGTTTGTTGGCGGACAACTTGGGCTTGCTCAACATAAATCAAGCGTTGATTTGACTGGCTGGCGAATTCAGCTTGTGGGCGATAGCTTTGACCACTCACAAATGGGCTTAAAGCTTGGCGTTTTGGTTGGTTATAAGCAGTTTTTTACCCCTGAATTTGGGTTAAGATACTATGCTAAACACAGTAGGGGCAACAACTACAACACCACTGATGCAAATGTCGATGCGATATATACTTTTGCTTTGAGCGATGAGAGTAAATTCGGCGTTTTTGCGGGCTTTGGATTTGGTTTTGCAGGCTACACGCAAGCTATGGCAAAGATGGGATTTGATTATGCGCTTAATCTTGGTGCAAGGTGGCTTTTTAGTGAAAAACACTCTATGGAGTTTTTCGCTCGTATCGGTCTGAGTGAGCATAAAAAAAGTGTGGCTAGGTCTTTTGATTACAAGGATAGTCAGCCTATCGAAGCTGGTGTGCGCTACATTTACTCGTTTTAAATGTGGTAAAATTTGGGCGAGTATAAATTCGCCCAAATTCTTGTGTAAAAACTGAGTTTCATCATCTAAAAAGCTCTGCAAAATGGGCTTTTTAGAGTTATAAAAAAGGATAAGGTATGGAAAAAGAATTTTTTACCGAATTTGCAAGGGGCTTTGCCGACAAAGCAAATAAAATGAAAAATTTTATCATTAAACACATAGATAAAGTGATGACTCTCGTTGCTGCCTTTGTCGCAGCTGGCATAGTAAAGGCGTTTGCACCTTTACTTGAACAAGAACCCATACCCATAGATGAAGTGAGTTTTAAGTTAGTGCTTTGGGGTGTTTTGTTAAGTGGGTTTTTTGTGGCTTCTTGTTGCACTGTGGGCGCACTTTTAGGCAAAATCGCTCAAAAAATTTCGCGAAACGAGCAAAAAATTCAAAAAAAGGAACAAAAATGACGACTAATGAGGTTTATAGTTATTGTAGCATAGGCTTTTGCGTGTTTAGCTTGATTTTTGCAGGCTATGCGCATCAAACGAACGAAGACAAGGCAAATGTGCTGATGTGTATCATCTTTTTTCTCATCACCATACCCTTGACAAAGGCTGTTTTTCTCATCGCAGAACTTTCTGGGCATTCTTTGTTTGATGAGATAAAATCAAACATAAGCTGGTTTGATGTGGTGCTGTTTGTGGGCGTTGTTTGTCTTGTGAGTGCTGTGTTTTTAAGTATAGGTGCATTTGTTGGCAAATTAGGCAAAAAATTCGGCTGGATTTATACTCAAAACCCGCAAGATGAATCAAAAATTCAAAAGGATTGAATGATGGCTTTCGTCTTGTGGCTTGGGGCTTTTTGTTTGATTTTAGCGTGTTATACGCGTTGTAAATTTGAGACAAAAAACAATGAACATTCAAAAAAGAGTAAAATCTGCTAGATATTTTCGTATTTTGCGTAAAAAATGCAAAATTTAAGTAAAAATGCTAAAATTGAATTTAAATTTAAAACAAAACAAGGAAAAAAGATGAATTCAATTAAAATCATAGGGCGTTTGACAAAGGACGCTGAATTTGTCCACAAAGACGGAAAGATTATCATCAAAGGCTGTATAGCTTCAAACACTCAATTCAAACAAGAGAACAAGATCTATCAAGAGACGATTTTTCTTAACTTTGTCATCAAAGACAAACTCGCTCAATTTGCAAGCGAACACAAAAATCAATTTGTTAAAAGTGCGATAATGCTTTTGTATGGAAACTTATCACAAGGGTGCTACACGGACAACAAAGGCACAAAATCAACCTACATACAAGTTGTCGTGGGAAGCATTTATTTTGTGAAACAAGAAACCCTTAGCGATGAAATGTTTGCAAAATTAGACAAAATAAACGAGGAAGTTACAATACAAGATGATAGAGATAAACAGCTAGAAATGGAAGAATTAAAAATGTGTGATGACTTTGAATCAGAATTAGATATATTTTATGATTTAAACGGCGACATAGTGGGCGCAAGTGTCAATCCACTCAAAGACGAGAGAGAAATTTTGCCCTTTATATAGCTACTTGAATTTGGGGCTTAAATTTTTTGCTTGGATTTTGGGCTTTAAAAGCTGTGAATTTTTCATTGTTTGGAATTTTTTGATTTTTCTTTGGTTTGAAAATTTTTGGATTTTTAAATTTCAGCTTGTTTAAAAATTTCAAAATTTTTTAATTTAAGTTTCGCTTGTAGCAGGCTTTTTGCTCGGCACAAAGCAAATAAGGCTTTTGCTATGCCCTTGATAAATAGCTTACTTATAAAAAGCAAGATGAAAGGCTTAAATTCAGCCTTTGCGTTAAAACTTTACACAAAGGGCTAAATTTAGCCCAGCGTTTAAAGGGCAAAGTATCCTTAAAAGCCAGCTTGCAAGGCATTATTTACCCTGCATTTTCAGCCATTCTTTGGCTATACGCACTGCATTTGTTGCCGCACCAACGCGGATTTGGTCAGCCACGCACCACAAATGCAGCACATTTTTGCGATAAATATCAGCACGAATGCGCCCGACATAAGTTTCGTTTGTGTCGCTTGTGTAAAGGGGCATAGGGTATTTTTTGTCCTTTGGCTCATCGATGACCACGACACTTGGGGCTTTGGCTAAAATTTCACGCGCCTTTTTCGCGCTCACTTCGCTTTCAAAATGCAGTGTCAAAGCCTCGCTATGACTTCGCAAAACACCCACACGCACGCAAGTTGCGCTCACTTCAAGGCTTTTGTGTAAAATCTTTTGAGTTTCATTCACCATTTTCATCTCTTCTTTGGTGTAATCATTCTCCATAAAGACATCAATGTGCGGTATAACATTGAGCGCAAGGGTATGCGGAAAGGTTTGCGCCTTAAATTCATCGAGTTTAAAGGCAAAAAAGCTTTGCAAACCCGCTACAAGCTCCTCCATACCTTCTTTTCCTGCTCCGCTTGCGGCTTGATAAGTGGCTACATCGACACGCGTGAGCTTAAAGGCATCATCAAGGGGCTTTAAAATATGCACCATTTGGATAGTCGAGCAGTTTGGATTAGCGATGATACCCGTTTTTTGCCACTGCGAAATGTCTTGAGGATTGACCTCTGGCACGACAAGTGGGACATCTTTGTCCATTCTAAAATGGCTGGTGTTGTCGATGACGAGCGCGCCTAAATCTACGGCAAACTTGGCAAATTTAGCCGACACGCTACCGCCTGCACTGAAAAAGGCTATATCTACGGGATTTTCTTTAAACACACTTTCGGTAAGCTCTTGCACGCGGTAGCTTTTGCCCTTAAATTCCACTTCACTGCCCGCACTTTTCGCACTTGCAAGCGGCAAAATGCTTGAAACAGGCAAATCAAGCTCACTCAAAACATTTAAAAGCTCCTCGCCAACCGCACCTGTGGCGCCTACAATCGCTACTTTGATACTCATCATTTGTCCTTGTTTAGTCGTTTTGAAACATTAGTATATAACAAAATTCTTAATTGTGCTGAATTTTGTTACGAATTTTTCGCTAAAATAAGCGCGATTTTAAGAAAAAGGATAAAAATGCGAAAATTTGCGGTAGAAAATGTCAAGTGCGAAAACTGCGCGAAGTTGATTAAAAACGCTTTGCGCGATGAATTTGGCGAGGTTGAGGTTGATTTAAACGCCCAGCCACGAGTGCTAAGCCTTAATGTCGATGAGACAAGAATTTCAGCCCTTAAAAATGCACTTGATGAGCTAAATTTCAGCATTATCAAAGAGCTTTAATGCGTAAAGCCTTGTTAAATGAGCCTTTGCCTAAACTAAAAAAGCTAAAACAAAGTTTAACTCTTCATCAAAAGGAAAATTATGCAAGAAGTGCGCCTTAAAATCGGCAAGATGACTTGCGTAAATTGCGCAAATGCCATTGAAAAGGTAGCTTGCAAGATAGCAGGCGTTAAAAATGCGAGCGTGTCTTATGTGAATTCAAGTGGCGTTTTTTTGGTAGATAATGCGAATTTAAAAGGCGCAATCGCCCAAAAAATCAAATCTTTGGGCTATGAGATTTTGCAAGATAGCGAAAATTTAGCTGAATTTAAGCAAAAAGAGCTAGTTAAACTCCGCCACAATCTCACTTTGAGCGCATTTATCTCAGCCATAACGATGATTTTAATGGCTTTTGTGTCAAATTCAGCGCTTTTTCAGGCTATTTTAGGGAGCTTTGGCGTGTTTTATTGCGGGCGAAGTTTTTACAAAAACGCTTTCAAAGGGCTGAAAAACGCTAGCCTTGATATGAACACTCTCATCGCTCTTGGCAGTTTTTGCGCGATTTTTTACTCGTTTTTAGCGTATTTTGGGGTGTTTGAGGCGCATTTGTATTTTGGCGAAGCGAGTATGATAGTTTCTTTCGTGCTTTTGGGGAAATTTTTAGAGGAAAATGCTAAATTTAAGGCTCATCAAAGCGAAAATTCGCTTTTAAGCATTGATACAAGCTTTTCTTTCGTGCAAAATGCGAGTGGAGACTTTGAAAAAACGCCATCATCTTTCATAAAGGCTGGCGATATAGTGCTTGTCAAAGCTGGCGAAAGCGTGAGTGTCGATGGAGTAGTGGTTGATGGCAGAGCTGAGGTAGATATGAGCTTTTTAAGCGGCGAATTCGTGCCGCTCATCAAGCAAAAAGGCGATGAAATAGAAGCTGGCAGCTTGCTTGTAAGTGGCACACTCACCATAAAAGCCACAAAAAAGGCTATGGATAGTAGGTTGGAGCTTATCAAAGACTTGATTTTTAGGGCTGGCAACGCAAAAATGCCTATCGCAAGGCTTGTGGATAGGATTTCGGCGTATTTTGTAGGCTTTATCTTGCTTTTAGCTGGCGTTGTTTTCGCATTTTGGGCGGTTAAGTCTGGCTTAAATTCAGCATTTTTGCACGCTAGTGCGGTTTTACTCATCTCTTGCCCTTGTGCTTTGGGACTTGCCACGCCCATAGCCTTAGTGCTTGCCATAAACAACGCCACAAAACACTTCATACTCATCAAAAACCCCGCTTCATTAGAGCTTTTACGCAAGGCAAAACTTTTCATCTTCGATAAAACAGGCACTTTGAGCAAGGAAACTCTTAGTGTTTTCGCGCACAACCTTACTCAAAGCGACTTTGATTTGCTTTGTGCTATGGAAAATTTAAGCCCACACCCCATAGCAAAAGCCATTTCAAGCGCAAGTGTAGCGAATTTAACCCTACAAGGCGAGTTTGAAAGCCTACCCGCTCGTGGAATTCGCTACAAAATGGCAAATCACACTTATCTAGCGGGCAATGCCGCGCTTTTGGCTGAATTTGGCGTGAGTGTAAGCAAGGCGCACAAGGACTTTGTGAAAAGCCACGAAGAGCAAGCGCCTATTGTCGTGTATTTTGCAAAGGACAAAGAGTGTCTAGGTGTGCTGTGCCTTACAAATGAGTTAAGGGACGAGGCGCAGGATTTAGTTGAATTTTTACGCAAAAATTCGCTTCATAGCGTGATTTTAAGCGGGGACAACGAAAAAAGCGTAGCCCTAAACGCCCAAAAGCTCGGCATTGATGAATTCAGGGCGAATTTAAGCCCACAAGATAAACTTGAAGCCTTGCAAGAGTATCAAAAAAAGGGCGTTTGCGTCTTTGTAGGGGACGGCATCAACGATGCAGCCGCGCTCAGCCTTGCAAATGTGAGCTTTGCGATGAATTCAGGCAGCACGCTGGCAAAGAGTGCTGGGGATTTCGTGCTGATGAGAGATGATTTGCGCGCCATTGCCTATGCTTTCAAGCTCTCGCAAAAAACCTTTGCCATCATCAAGCAAAATCTTTTTTGGGCGTTTTTTTACAACGCCTGCTGCATACCCGTAGCAGCAGGCGTGCCGAGCTTCGTGGCGAGTTTCGCAACTGCACCCAAAATCGCCACTGAAACGAGTTTAGTTCAAATTTTAGCGCATTTCACGCTCACACCGCACCTTGCAGCACTTGCAATGTGCTTTTCGTCTTTGGCTGTGGTGCTGAATTCTTTAAGGCTGAAAAAAGATTTAGGCTGAATTTAAGCACAAATTTAAATCATCTCTTTGTCAAAATTTCACTCAAAAATGTGAATTTTAGCTTTTACCCTTGACTTTGTGTCATTTTTTTACTACAATTTTAGCTTTCACGCAAAGGAATTTTGCGAATTTTACTTGAAAAGGACTTTTTATGAGAGCGATTTTACTGCCAGCTTTGGCTATCAGTCTTTGTGCGAGCGTGGCTTTGTCAGCCCCTACAACAGCAAAAAGCACCAAGACAAACACCACTAAAAGCACCGCCACAAAGGCAAAAACCACCAAAAAAGCAAGCGCAAAAAAGAAAAACAAAAGCGCGCTTGTGAGAAAAAGCGATGGCAAAACGCGCGGCAAGGTAAAAACCTACGGGCTAATGCCTAGCGAGCTTAACAAGCTTAATCAAAGCGTATATCACGCTGATGCGGAGGCGATTCGTGGTGCAAGAGACACAGAGAGCGCACTTCGCTACATACCATTTATCACTATCGTCAATACAGCGGGCTTTGGACAGCAGTTTGACTTGCGCGGACAAGGCAAGCTCAGCGCAAACGGAGTGAAATTCCTTATCAACGGCGTTTCTTTCAACCCTATCGACAGCTATTATGGCTTTATGCCTATAAATTCAGTGCTTCCAAGCCTTATCCAAGAAGTGGCTGTGTATCCAAGCACTGGTGCAAGGGGCGGCAGTATCAATGTCATCACTTCTAAACGCTTTGAACGCCCATATTTTCAAGTCGGAGCTGGCTATGCTGGCACGCTAGCCACGACAGGCACGAGTTACAACGCCTACGCGCAAGCGGCTGAAAAATTTGGCGCTTTAAATTTAAATGTAGGGGCTGGGTATTTTCAAAAAGGCGGACCCCGCGAAGATGACAGCAGTAGCGGCTTTGAAGGCGTTTTGGGCGCAGCGTATAGCTTTGCTTTGGGGCAAAGTATAGTTTTGGACGCGGATTTTTACAGCGCGAAAGAAAAAACCACGCCTTATAATTCGTTTTTTGACAGCGAAAAAATCGATGCTTTGTTAGCGGGCAAATCCGTAACGCTTGACACTAGCGCACAAATAGCTGGGCAAATCCTTACCATACCATCATACAGCCCAAGCAAAGATGACAGAAAAACAGCAGGGGCTGGGGAAATCGAAATTTCTCATCAAAGATTTGTTGGTAGTTTGGGCTATGAGGGCGAATTTAACCAAAGGCTCAAAACAACGCTCACGGGCTTTTTTGCCTTTGACAAAAGAAAATACGATACACACAAATCCACAACGCAACTTTATGGATATACAGGTTCAACAAGAAATTATTATTTTGTAGGCACAAGCGACAATCCTAACGAAATCGACCAAAGCGGTTCTAGCTTTGATGAGCAAAAATTTGGTTTAAGAGCGCAAATTGACTGGACACACGACAACGGACAGCTTTTAGCGGGCTTGGAGAGTATTTTTGAAAAGGCAAAAAGAAATCCTATCCAACACTTAACAACGGGCAAATTAAATACCGGCACCAATAGTGAGGCAAATTTCATCTTTACTATCAATACCCCACTTAACATAAGTCAATGGACAAATGCGGTGTTTTTCCTTGAAAAATACGATTTGACAGATAGCTTCTCTTTGCAGGGGGGGGCGCGTTATCAAATGACAAAGTCAAAGATAGACGCTTCGGGGGACATTTCAGCTGACGCTAGGGTTATTAAGCCAGTAGCAGGTAGCGCGGGTAAAAAATCGGTAATCCTAGATGAAAGCCTAGAAAAAAACCACGACAATTTTGCCTTTGAATTTACCCCAGCCTTTCGCTACTCGGACACAGGCGTGGTGTATGGGCGTTATGAAAGGGGTTTTAGCCCTGTGCCAGCTTATGCTATGCTACAAAGGACGGGCGGCTTTAAGCCATCTACAACAACAGGTGCAGGTGGCGGGCAGCAAGATGTAAAAAATCTCTTTGGCGATGCGGACTTTGCTATGTCAGAAACCCAGCTCAATGATGAGAGCTACAACAGCTATGAAATCGGCTTTAAGGACTATGTGGCACAAAGGCAAATTTATCTAGGCAGCTTTAACCTAACAATCGATGCCTTGCTTTTTAGCGCAAATGTCTTTTACACAGACAGCAAAAACGAATTTTACTTTGAAGGGGATCCTTACTCAGGGCTTAGCTACAAAACCTACGACAAATCACGCAGGATAGGCGCGGAAGTGGCTTTGGAGCAATACTTTTTCGGCGGCGGGCTGGGCTTGAATGAGAGCTTTACTTACTTAAAAGCGCAATCACAAAACGCAGACGGCGACTGGTCGCAAATCCCCTACACTTACGACTACAAGGCTACCTTTGGCATAAATGCCCAAGTGCCTGTGGGACGCTTTGTCGATGTGCGTTTGTGGCTGCAAAATTCCTTTTATGGCAAGCAGGCGGTTATCGGCTTGAAAGATGAAAAAATCGACCCTTATTTGATAAGCGATGTGGGCGTGAGCTTTGGCTTTAACAAAGGCGCGGCGGTGCTTACAGCGGGCGTGAAAAATGTGCTTGATACTTTTTATTATGATTATTATAACAACAACAAAGCCGCTTCAATCGGCGAGTATCGGTATTTGCTAGGACAAGGACGCACCATTTTCGTAGAAGGCACTTATAGATACTAGGCTTGATTTTTTGGAGCTTTGGGGGTTCTTGGCTTTTTTGGTTCTTGGCTTTTGAAACTTTTAAAGCTTTTTAGAGCTTTGAAACTTTTGGAGCTTTGGGATTTTTGGCTTTCGGGGTGTTTGGATTTTTTTGGTTCTTGGGCTTTTGAGACTTTGAGTGTTTTGGGTTTTTGGTTTTTTGGAGTTTTCAAGGCTTTGCTTTGCGGTAATAAATTCAACTTATCGCAAAGCAAACTCTGCAAGTGGATACTTCACTTTGCTACGCAAAGTTCAGTATGACAATGTAAAATGAATACTTTGTCGCGCCCAGTATGGCAAATAAACCTTGTCATTTTGAGTGAGTGAAACGAGCGAAAAATCCATATTTTAAAATGCAAATTCTCACTTTAAATTTGTGGATACTTCGCTTCGCTCAGTATGACAAAGACTTTGTCATTGCAAGAATTTGTAAGCGTGAGCGTGCAAATTCGTGTCAATCTATAAATTTAGCGTTGCCTTTGCATTGTGGATTGCCACGCTTGCTTTGCTCGCTCGCAATGACGGACAAAGAAAACGCACTTTGTCATTTTACAATGACGGCGCACCTTTGTCATTTTTGAGCCTTTTGTAAAAAGGCGAAAAATCCACGCCTTAATTTTATGGATACTTCGGCTAACGCCTCAGTATGACAAGGGAAAAATAGTTTTATACGAGATAAACAAGTCAGTTTCATAAGTATGATAAGGACAAAGCAGCAAACTTTTAAATCAAGGCTTAAACAGACTCCACGCTACTTAAAATCAAAATTTTCACAAAATAACAAGCTGTTTAATAAAACAAAAAAAATAGCCTGCACATTCAAAATCAAAGCATTTAGCCTTGTATTTTAGCTCTTACACTGCTTAAAAAGCCTTTTTGTTTTGTGCTGAATTTTACCCGCAACTTTGAAATTTTAAGAATTTTTCGCTATAATCGCCCTATGAAAATTTTTGCCAAATTTGCCCTTATCGTTTGCAGTGTCGGTGTGCTTTATGGCTTTGAGCTTGTGTTAAACACGGGCAAAGAAAGCGCCGCGCCTTTTGCCACGCTTCATCTAAAACACGAGCAGGAATTTGCTTGCGTGGAGCATAATACAGGCGTAAAGGCGCGAAACTACTATGAGTGCATTATCGCAGGCGTTGTGGATAAAGATTTAAAAGAGCAAGAATTTGCTTTTTTTGATTTGAAATTTCAAAAAAACGAAACAAACACACGCATTTTTATCTACCCAAAAGCCCCCGTTAAGCGTTATAATCTCTCCCAAGAACTCTACAAAGACGCAGATATAAAGGGCGATTTAGACGATACAAACTCCACGAGCTTTACCTTTGTGTTTAGTGCAGAAATTCCACATTTAACAGAACAAGAGGGCTTAAATTTTGATATCGTTTTTCCAAATGTCGCAAACCCAGCCGTAGGCGCGCTTGATTTGGACTCAAACCCCGTTACTATCCCGCAAAGTGGCGATATAAATGTATTTTTGCGGATAAAAAACGACTACGAGCAAGAAAACTACCAGCAAGTTATCTCAGACGCTACAAACGCCATTTCACGCTATGAGGGCAGCATTTTTATGAACGAATTTATGCTCTATCGCTTGCGGGCGCAAAATGAGCTTTACACGAAAGGTGCTGATTATCGCAACCAAGAGCAGCTTGAAGCGATGATAGAAGAAGCAAAGGTGTGGAATCGCAACTTTGCCAGCGACAGAAACTACCCAGAAGTGCTTTACATAAGCCTGCGCGCGTATATAGCGTTGGAGCAAAAGTCAAATGCTGATTATACCATACAAATTTTAAGCACAGAACACGAGGGCAACTTTTTTGCCGAGCTTGGCTTGCTTGATTATGCGGATTATTTGCTGCGACTTCGCGACACAAAGCGTGCGAAAATCATCTTTAATGATTTATACTACAAAAGCAAATCCGTGCATATCGCCACTCGCGCCGCACTTTCTACCGCTAAACTTGCTTTGAGCGAAAAGGACAAGACAAAGGCTATGGAGCTTATAAACACCGTTTTAAGGTCTAACAAAGAGTATTTCAGCAAGGACAAAGCCACAGCCCTTGACATAGCGGGGCTTTTGGCAAAGGAAAACGAATTTGACACAAGTGCTGAAATTTACGAACTCGCCTTTAAAGCGATGACAGATGTTGATGCGACTTATGAGCAAACCCTGCGGAATTTAGCCTTGATGATGAGTAAAACCAAAAGCTACGACAAGGCGAAGCGGTATTTGGACTTGTATATGGAGGATTATAAAAATTCAGAGCATATCGCGCTCATCAAAGAGGCTGCGGACAATGTCTTTTTCAACCTACCAGACAGCAACACTAGCTTTTTGCACGCTCGCTACAAGGCACTGCAAAGTGAGTATGAAAACGAAATCGCCACAAAAGCCTTGATAGCCGATGTTATGCTTTATTATGATGAAAACAACACCGCTGCGGTGATGGGGTATAAAAATGCTATCGAAGAGCTTGACAATGCGGGGCTTAAAGACTTGCTTGCCCGCTCGGCTTTAAAAAAGCTTGATGAATTCATCAAGGCTGATGATTGCTTGGGCGCAACGGCTTTAAATGAAGAGTATGCGCCCTACGAGCTAGCCCAAAAGTTCATCAACAAAAAGGCTATGCTTGCTTGCTTTACGCGCACCTTTCGCACCGAGCAAGCCCGCGCTTACATAGCCGCAAACCGCGCGGAGGATAAAATTTACTATGATTTGCAAGAAGCCTTACTTGATTTAAATGATAAGGACTATAAAAATGCCCTTGCGTTAAGCAATTCTGTTTTAAATTCACGCACGCTTAAAAGTGAGGACGAAAAATTCCGCGCGTATTATTATAAATTTTTAGCACAATTTAGAAACGGCGAATATAACGAAGCTATGGCTACGCTCAAAATCCTTGATGACTTTCCTATGGATTATCGTATGGTAGAACTTTACAACGAATTTTTAGGCTACTGCGTGGATAACAATCTCACAACGACTATTTTGACTTATGCGCCAAAAGCGATTGATTATCAAAATTTAAAGGGCGTCAATGTCTATACGCCCGAGCTTGAATTTGCTTATTTATCAGCGCTCAACCTACACGGCTATGACAGCGAGGCTTTGGCGGTGCTGACTGATTTGCTGAAAGTAAGCCGTCTCACGCCAGCTGAACGAGCGCGCGCCCTTTATATGCAAAGTGAAATTTACGAGCGCAGGCGTGAATTTAGCGCACAAAGGCAGAGTTTAAATTCGTGCGTGCAGCTGAACGAGCTTTCGCCGTGGCAGGATTTGTGCAGGCAAAGGCTTGACTTGCTGCAAGATTAAATCATTGATTTGGCTTTACTCTAAAACTCAGCGCCTTTAAAATGTCAGCCTTGCTTATAATCTCCCTTTGCTCCAAGTCAGCGCAGGTGCGAGCTACTTTGAGCGTTTTATTTACCGCTCTTTGCGAGAGATTATAACGCGCCACAGCTAAATTCAGCGTGCTTTGCGCATCTTTGTCCATCACGCAAATTTGCGCTAAATTTTCATCTTTGAGCTTTGCGTTAAATTCCTTTTGCCCGCGCTTTTTTTGAAAGACAAAGCCCGCCAAAACACGCTCACTAAGCTCACGCGAGCTAAACGAGCTTTTATCATCAGCGCTTGATTTTTCCATCGCCACATACAAGTCAATGCGGTCTAAAATCGCCGCTGAAATGGTGTTTTTGTAGCGTTTGATTTCAAGTTCGCTGCAACGACAACTCAGCGTTGGCGAAAACAAATTCCCGCAAGGGCAAGGGTTTTGCGCGGCGACAAAAAGAAATTTCGTCTCATAGCTCACCTTTGAATTCACGCGTGAGACGAGGATTTGGTTGTCTTCAAGCGGTTCGCGCAGGCTTTCGATGATAACCTTACCAAAGTGCGGAAACTCATCAAAAAACAGCACACCGCCATTTGCAAGCGCCACTTCGCCGATTTTTGCGCCCTTTGTGCCACCGCCAAAAATGCTCGCCCTTGTGCTGGTGTGGTGCGGGTTGCGAAAGGCTCTAATGCTTGAAAACTCACTATCTTTCGAGTTTAGCGACTGATACGCACTAGCTTGTAGCACTTCATTTAGGCTTTGCGGCGGCATTATATACACCAAACGCTTAGCACACATACTTTTGCCGCTACCCGCACTGCCCTCAAACAAAATGTTGTGCATACCAAGTGCGGCGATGAGACAAGCAAATTTCGCGTTTTCTTGCCCCTTAATGTCGCTAAAATCGTAAGGAAAGCTGGTATTTGGGATAAAAAGTTCATTTTCTATCATCAAAGGCTTAACAAAGAGCGGGTGCGTGGCGTTTGCACGAAATTTTTCGCGTTCATTTTGGCTAAAAAACTCCACCGCTTCGTCCAAATCCTGCACGACAAACACTTCTAAATTCGGTATCATCGCGGCTTTTTCAGCCAAAGCCTTAGGAACCAAAACCCGCGCTTTTTGCACCTTTGCGCTCAAAAACAAAAGCAAAGAAAAAAGCTCATTCGTGCTTTTAACAGCCCCATCAAGCCCAAGCTCCCCAAAAACAAAGATTTGCTCCAAATTTTCTTGCTTTTGTAACAAAATCAAAATCGCCATTGCTAAATCAAAATGCGAGCCGTTTTTTGGTATGCCTGATGGGCTTAAATTTATGGTGATTTTTTGAGCGGGAAAGGCGTAGTTTTTGCTCATCAAGCAGGCTTTTATGCGCTCGGTGCTTTCTTTGATGGCTGAATTTGGCAGTCCTACTATGCTAAAACCGGGCAAACCCCTTGTAAAAGTGCTTTCTACATCGATGATACACAGCTCATCGCCTAAACTCACGCTTTTGAGCTTTTTCACTTGCTCTCTTTGGGGCGGATTCTATCTTTTAGCGGGGCTTTTGGCGCGCTTTGTGCTTTTGCAACGCCTGAATTTAGCGTTTTGCCACTCTTTTTTGCCTTTTGGGCGGCTTTAAATTCCTTTTCAAAGAGCTTTTTTTGCGAGTAGCTAAGCCGCTCGATGAACAAATGCCCGTTTAAATGCTCAAACTCGTGCTGCAAGACAACAGCGAGCAAATCGCTTGCTTCAAGGCTTTGCGCCTTGCCAAAGCGGTCTTGATAACGCACGCGCACGCTTTTATAACGCTCAACTTCTTCAAAAAAATTCGGCACGCTCAAACAGCCTTCATTGCAAAGTATCTTTTCAGTGCCGATAAATTCAAGCTCGGGGTTTATGAATTCAAGCAAATTTTCTTTTTTTATCTCGTCATTTTCATCGGGCAAATTCGCCAAAAATATCCGCAAAGGCTCAGCCACTTGAATCGCCGCAAGCCCTATGCCGTTGCCATTTATCATCGTTTCATACATATCATCAAGCAAGGCGTGCAAATTCGCGTCAAAATTTTGCACCTTTAAAGAACGCTCAAACAGCCTTTTGTCAGGGTAAGTGATGATTTGTCTTTGCATTTTTTCTCCGCTTTTTTAAATTTATTTTGTTTCATTTTGCTGAAATGCCGCTTTTGTTGTGGCGCATTAAACTTGTAAATTCTAGCAAGAAAAGACAAATTTTTAGCTAAAATTGCCAAAAATTTAAGCAAATCAAGCCTTTTGCTTAACGCCACATTGCTAACTCTGCCTTAAATTTCGCGTTTCATCAAGCCGCTAGCCTTTACGCCTACTTACTCGCGCTTTCTACAACCGCGACATTGTCCCTAAAATCCACGATTTGCACTATATCGCCTACCTTTGCCTTGCCTGTGTCGCTTTTCCACATCGTGCCGTTGCATTCGATGATACCATTTTCTACGACTTTTGCTTTTGCGCCGATTTTAAGCCTTAAATTCGCATTTTCGACATAGTTGTCCTTGGGCTTTGAAAAGCGTTTGATGAGCGGGCGCAACGACACGAGCGCAAGGCAAGAGCAAACGACTATGCTTATGAGCTGAGCCGCGAGCGAGCCAAAAGCGCCAAAAGCGTTCAAAACGCCCGTTGCCGCCACGCCTACGCCGATAAAAAGCAAAAAATAGCTAAACACAAAAAGCTCACACAGCAGCAACGCCCCAGCGATGATGAAAAGCCACATAGTTTGCACGGCTAAATCGCTAGATAACAAGGCTTCTATCATCATTTATCCTTTAAAAAGTCCTTGATAACGGACAATGAGCCGATAAATTCAGCCGTTTCATAAGGCACGATGACTTTGTCCTTGCTTGTGCTTTTTGAAAGCTCGGTAAATGCGCTGATTCTGTCCTTTGTGAGTAAAAATTCAGCCGCTAGCGGGCTTTTTTTCATCTCGTCATTGATGAGCCTTATGGCATCAGCTTGCCCTTGTGCAAGTGCTATTTGCTCGTATTTGCGCGCATCAGCCATTCTTTCAATCGCCTCAGCTTGCAAGACTTGTTCTTGTTTGTAGGCTTCTGCGTTGCGAATTTGAGCCTGTTTTTCAGCCTCCGCCTTTAACTCGATGGCGCGTTTGTCGCGCTCGGCTTTCATTTGCTGGTTCATACTTTCTTGTATGTCCTTGCCTACGGAGATTTCGCTAATCTCCACGCGCATAATTTTCACGCCCCAATTAAACGCCGCCTCGCCCAAAGCCACTTGCAAGGCGGCGTTGAGCTTGTCGCGGTTTGAAAAGGCTTCATCAAGCGTGATTTTGCCAAGCTCACCCCGAAGTGTCGTAACAGCAAGGTTTTCAATCGCCATTTGATAGTTCGTTACCCCATAAGTCGCCATTTTAGCGTCCATAACCGTTACAAAGACTATGCCATCGACAAAAATGCTGACATTGTCATTTGTAATCGCCTGCTGTCCCATATTTATGAGCTGTTCTTTGCTCGTAACCTTTGCTACAACTCTATCTATGTAAGGTATGATTAAATTTAGCCCGCCGTAAAGGGATTTGTGGTATTTGCCAAGCCGCTCAACTATGTAAATATCGGTTTGCCCGACTATTTTAAGCCCCGAAAATATCGTAGCCACAACGACTGCAAGCACTACAAGTGCGATAATCGCAGAAGTAGAAATGAGTTCCATTTTTGTGTCCTTTTTGTGAATTTGTGCGGAATTTTCGCTCATTTTATGCAAAAATCACGGGCAAATTTTAGCTATTTTTGGTTAATGAAACACTTTGTCATTTAGCCTTAAAGCCATTTTTAAGCTGTTTTATCGCCCAAGCATAATGGCTTGAAGTGCTTGAAATCGCATAGCTTGCAAGGCTTGAAGTAAGCGTGAAAGCAAAATGAGCCTTTGTAAATAAGGCTTTTTCGCTGAGCTTATTTATCAGCTTTAAAACGCGCTCGTGGCTTTGTTTTAAGCTCGCATAAGCCTCATCAAAGCTCGTGTTTTGGTGCTTTTGCCACAACTCAATGTTGAGTTTAGGATAGGTTCTAAAATTATAAGGGCTTGGGAGAAATGGCGTGATTTTGGGCTTTGGCAAGGCGTTTTCGCCCTTAAATTCAAGGTTGTTTGTGATGAAATTTTCAAGCATTTTGCTCCACTCATAAAGGTGTATGAGTATGTCGCGGGCGTTTTTGTCGCGCACATTTTTAGGCAGGGCGTTTTTAAAATCGCTTTTTAAAAGCTCTTTTGGCGTGCTGTCTAAAAGCGCACAAAGCTTGGTGAATTCATCATTTGCGGTTTTAATTAAATCGCTTTTGTTTGTGGGGCGTGGCACAAGCTGTCCTTTTTGTAAAAATGAAAAAGGCATTATAACAAATTTTAGCTATAATGCCACAAAAATTTCGCAAATTTTGCAAAGTTAGGCTTGTGAATGGACTTTTTTTTCGTTGAATACAGAGACCCTATGTTTGGGCTTGTGGTGCTTGTCGCACTCGTGCTGGTAGTGGCTTTGCTGCACTATGCGTGGCGCACACTCTCATCAAAGAGCCAAAAAAAGGGGATTGAAGGCTTTATCAAAAAATTTGACATAGCGGATAAACACAAGGATTTGCTGCGTGCAAGCTCTCTTAGCCTTGAAAATCTGCACTTTTTAGCTGGCATTTTCACTAAAAGCGGCGAGTTTGAAAAAGCCATACAAATCTATCTCATCGCCCTTGAAAAGATAAAGGACAAGGGCGAGCAAGAGGCGATTTTTTATGATTTAGCTGAGGTTTATTTTCGCGCTGGCTTTTTGCAAAGAAGTGTTGAAGTGCTTTTAAATGCGCTAAACCTGCGCCCACGCAACGAAAAGGCGCTCAAACTGCTGAAAATAGTGTATTTGCGCCTTAAAAGATACGATGAAGTGCTGCAAAGCCTTGATGCGCTCTTTGAACTAGGCTGTGAAGTGGGCAAAGAACGCGAGTTTATCAATGTCGTGGCTTTGAAAAACGGCGCACAAAGCGGGGCTTTGGGAGAGAAAAATTTAAGCGTTGATGATAAAAGAAGCCAAAATTTAGCCCTAAAAAGCGAAAATTCAGCAAATTTAAATTCAAGCGATTTAAATTCAAAAAACGCAAATTCAAAGGCTAAAAATTTAAAAAATTCAAATTCAAATTTAGAAACTTCAAATTTAAATTCAAAAGATTTGCATTTAAATTTAGAAAATTCAACTTCAACTTTAAATTTAAAAGACTTAAATTCAACCCAAAGCCCCAAAAGCTACGAAAAAAACGAGCTTGTGAAAAGATTTTTGCTCGAAAATGGAGCGGAAATTCACGCTGAATTTGAGCTTGTGATTGACTTGCTTTACAAGGGCAAAAGGGCGATTTTTTTGGACGACAATGCTTATTTTGAGCTGTTTTGCGCGATGAAACTTGCCCCTAAACGCCAAAACTACGCCTTTACAAACCCCAAACTTAAAATGCTTGAAATTCTAAATGATAACGATTTTAAAGCAAGGCTCAGTTTTTCGTATGTTTGCACGCATTGCAAAAACCAAATGCCGCTTTTTTTCTACCACTGCCCGATTTGCTACGAGTTTGGCGGCTACAAAATCCTTTACGAAGTAAGAGACGATGAAGCGCGTTGAGCTTTACACGGACGGCTCTTGCCTTGACAACCCGGGCTGTGGGGGCTGGGCGTATATCTTGCGTTATGGGGAGCGTGAAAAAGTAGGCTGTGGCGCACAAAAAGACACGACAAACAACCAAATGGAGCTGCGCGCCATCATCGAAGCCTTGCGCACGCTGAAAGAACCCTGCGAAATCGCCCTTTACACAGACTCGAATTTAATGGTGCAAAGTATCAACGAATGGCTTGCTGGCTGGGTAAAAAAGGACTTTAAGGGCAAAAAAAATGTGCCTTTGTGGAAAGAGTATTTGCACGCGGCAAAGCCCCATAAAATCACGGCTTTTTGGGTAAAAGCTCACGATGGACACGAATTTAACGAGCGTTGCGATGAGTTAGCAAGAAAGGCAGCAAGTGAGCTAAAAAGCTCACTGAAAAGTGGCGCAAAGGGCTGAATTTGCGCTTGGATTTGCTTAAATTTACGCCACGCAAAGTTTGCAAGGCTAAATTTCTGCCGTGCTTTTGAGCTTAAAATCTCAAATGCCTTTGCATAAAAAAACTCATCACGCCCGCAGTCCAACAAGAGCTTAAAAAAAGGGTATTTCGAGCGAAACTTTGAAAAATTTAAGCAAAAAACAAAGCGAATTTGAGTAAAATTTACCCTTAAAAAGGACAACTATGGCGAAAAAAACTATCATTTTTGAGTGTCAAGCCTGTGGCAATCAGCAAAGCAAATGGGTAGGCAAATGCCCAGAATGCGGTGCTTGGGATAGCTTTGTGGAGCTAAAAGCCGAGCAAATCGCTGTTTTAAAAGAGCTTTCAAAGGCAAGCAAGGGCAGCAGCAGTGCCGTTTGCATTGAAAAGGTGGAGATTGAGAACTTTCAAAGGCTTGCAACGGGCGACATTGAGCTTGATTTGGTTTTGGGCGGAGGCTTGGTTGTAGGCTCGCTTGTGCTGATAGGCGGAAGTCCGGGCGTTGGTAAATCAACGCTTTTGCTGAAAATCGCCGCAAATTTAGCGCGAAGTGGCAAAAAAGTGCTGTATGTAAGCGGCGAGGAAAGCAAGAGTCAAATCAAGCTGCGAGCTGATAGGCTTGAAGCAAATGACAAAAACCTTTTTTTGCTCACTGAGCTTTGTTTGGAGGACATTTTAGAAGAGCTGCATAAGGGCGAATTTGAAATTCTCATCGTGGATTCTATACAAACGCTTTATTCTAACAAAGTCGCCTCCGCCGCTGGCTCGCTCACTCAGGTGCGCGAGATTACTTTTGAGCTGATGAGAGTAAGCAAAGCACGCAATATCAGCACTTTCATCATCGGACATATCACAAAAGACGGCGCCATCGCTGGTCCGCGCGTTTTGGAGCATATGGTTGATGTGGTGCTTTATTTTGAGGGCGATGCGACAAAGGAAATTAGGCTTTTGCGTGGCTTTAAAAACCGCTTTGGCGGCACGAGCGAGGTGGGGATTTTTGAGATGAGCGCAAAGGGGCTTGTGAGCGCAAAGGATATAGCAAACCGCTTTTTCACGCGGGGCAAGGCTGTGGCTGGCAGTGCTTTGGGCGTGGTTATGGAGGGTTCGCGTGCGTTGGTGCTTGAAATTCAGGCTCTTGTGTGTGAGAGTGGCTACCCCAAACGCAGCTCCACAGGCTATGAGAAAAACCGCCTTGATATGCTTTTGGCGCTTTTGGAGCGAAAGTTGGGGCTAAATTTGGGGCACTATGATGTTTTTGTCAATGTAAGCGGTGGGGTGAAAATCAGCGAAACGGCGGCTGATTTAGCAGTGGTAGCGGCGATAATTTCGAGCTTTAAGAACCGCCCATTAAGCAAGGATAGCGTGTTTATCGGCGAGTTGAGCCTAAATGGCGAGATAAGAGAGGTGTTTAGCCTTGATGTGCGCCTTAAAGAAGCGGCTATGCAGAAATTTAAAAGCGCGATAATCCCCGCTAAACCGCTTGAAGAAGTGGGGCTAAAATGCTTTGTAACCACAGAGTTGAGTCAGGTTTTGGAGTGGATGTAGGG
>OARB01000042.1_pt1 | contig 27431 bp, 27 predicted proteins | sample 1475561 | NCBI WGS metagenome assembly OARB01 (sample SAMEA3360673, study PRJEB22359) | human gut metagenome | biome: ENVO:urban biome; feature: ENVO:human-associated habitat; material: ENVO:feces | place: Bangladesh | collected 2011
CAAATTTGGGAGTATGGCAAAAACCGCGGCAATGCGTGGTATTCGCCCGTTACTTGCATTACCGAATTTATCCCCGAAACAAATTCAGTGATGGTATATAGCGCGACTGCTGGAATGAGCTTTAACATAGCCACAGGACAGCCATCAGGTGCGCCAAAGCCTTTTATCAACGAATTTAAGTGGAATCCAAAGGCAAACGCGCCCGAAAAAGACCCAGCTGTGGAGATACAAATCTTTGACGCGATGGGCTATCAAGCCTTTCCTTTTGACTTAAAGAAGGCTTTTAGCAAGTAGTTTAAAGGCTTTTTGAGCTTTTTATCACAACGGGCTTTGAAAACAAAGCCCGTTTTTGTGCCTTAAATTTAGGCATTTGTGAATTTGCGTGAATTTTTTGCGTGATTTTCGCGTTTGCGTGGATTTTGCGTGAAATTTACACTCAATTTACCATTTCACCGCGTGCGAATGGCTTTTTATGATAAAGCCTTTCGCGCCGTGCATTAAATTTAGAAGGATACTTATGAAAAATCTACCTTTTCTTGCTCGCACTGCTTGTGCTAGCTTACTTGTTTTTACCGCTGCAAACGCCGCACCAAACACCACGCCGCTAGCAGCTGCGTCTCAAATCCCGCCACACGCGAGTTTCAATCCGCCGCCCTTTGTGATGTTTCAAAAGGTGCTAACGACACGCCCAGAAAATCAGTTTGACGGCAGTAGCCTTATGCGCTCCAACGAACACAGCGTAGCGAACGAACTGCACAACGCAAACACTCCGCTGCACTTTACCACAGGGCTTTACGGCACGACAGGTTATGGGGCGTTGCTGGGGAAATTTCGCACGAACGAGTTTTACGGCACGCTTGCTGGCTTTTACACTTATGCGGGCGATTATAAGGACGGAGGCGGATACAAAATCGGCGAGCGCGACAACACTCACAACGCCTTTGGCTACAAACGCGTAAGCACACAAGCTATGCTAGGCTGGACTCCAAACGCTGAGAATGACTTGCGCGCGACTTTTGTGTATGATAATCTACTTGATGACAGGCAACCGCATAGTTTGGGAATGGACATTCTCCGCACGACTCGGTATTTTGGGCGTGCAGATTATCGTTTGGGGCAGGCTGATGACTCAAACACACTTCGCGCGTGGGCGCAATTCATCGACATTTCAAGGCGTGGGGACAATGACTCGTTGCGACAGGGTCCTGGGGCAACGCTTCGTATCGATAGGCAGTTTGTCAATGCTGGGTCAAAATACGACATTGATTTTGCTGAGGATTATCACAGCCAAACGAGTTTGACTTATGCTTCTGATGATAAAAATGTGAGAACTTTCAGCCCTGCGGGCGTGCAGACTGCGTGGGTAGTGCCTCGTGCGGTAGTGCGTGAGTTGCAAGTGGCGCAGACTTTTTCGTGGCAGTTTGCAACGGCTCACAAGCTGAATTTAGGCGCGGAATACGCTTATAATTGGAGCAAGGCGCGCGAAGCGGACGGAGTAACTGCCACAGGCACTCCGCGTGAGCTTTTTTACAACTATTTTGGCAAATCGATGGCTGATAAAAATATCGAACACGGCGCAAGCGTGGCGACAAGGTATGAATTTGCGCCAACTTCACGCCACAATCTAGCGGTGGATTTGCAAAGCATAGAAGTCATCGGCGATGTGGATCAACGATACGGCTCAACGGGAAATCCTTTTCTCAAAAAATCACGCCACAACCGCGCTAGGCTAGAATTTAGCCTTGGTAGCGAGAGTTTTGGCGGGTATTTGAAACCACAAGCTGTTGTGAGTGATGAGGAAAATTCAGCCGATGCTGGGGCGAGCGATGACTTTGGGTTGCGTGTGAGTGGCTCGTTTTTAGCCGATATGGCAAATGACTTTTTTGTCAATGCCCCAAAGGACGGCAGCTATGATAAGACAATCACAGGAAATATAGTTGTCCGCAACGCCGATGTGCAGTTTTACATAGCAAGGCTGGGCTTGGAGGCGAATTTGTGGCGTGGGCTGGGCGTTCGCTTGAATGGCTGGTATAACTACGGCGAGGACACCACAAACAAACAACCGCTTTATCAAGTGCGCCCGCTTGAAGGGCAGTTTGCGCTGGATTATGAGGGCGCGGCTGGCTTTGGCAAGTGGAATGTGGGCGTAAGTTGCCGTGCTGCTGCGAAACAAACCCGCCGAAGCAAGTTTGCGCTGGATTCTGAAAAGGCTGGCTTTGCGGTGGCTGATTTATACGCGACAATCGCGTGGAACAAAACACTCGCGCTTAAATTCGGCGTGGATAATGTTTTTGACAAAGAATACAGCGAATATATCAGCGCTTCTCACGTTGATGCCCTTACCACTGCTAGCTATGTCAATGCTCCTGGGCGGACATTTTATGTAACTGTAAGCGGGAGTTTTTAGGGGCTTTGCGTGAATTTTTGCAAGTTGTGGGCTGAATTTATCGACTAAACAAGCACTCTTGGGATAAAGGGCGAGAGTTTGGCTAGGATTTCATACTCTATGGTGTCAAAAAATTTCGCCCACACTCTTGCATCATCAAAAACACAAACGCGCTCGCCTAAATCCGCACAAGAAAAGCTGTCCATTGACATTCGCCCAAGCAAACAAGCCTTTTTGCCGTCCTTTGTGCGCTCATTTAACTCTAAAATTCCCTTGCCATCATAGCGAAAAAGCCCGTCAGCATAGCCTAAATCATACACGGCGATTTGAATGTCCTTTGTAGCGGTGTATGCGCCACCATAACCCACGCTTTGCCCCGCTTTAAGCGTGCGTGCGCTGAGTTTGTGCGCGTAGAGTTTTAAAACAGGCTTTAACTCAGCGCAAAATTCATTGTATCCAAACTGCGCTAAACCCACGCGGCACAGCTCGTTTTCGGGTAGTTTTTCACAGCGAAAAAGCGCGGCTGAGTTGTGTGAGTGAAAGATGAGCCTTTGTGAGCTGAGTTTTAACGCCTTTTTTTTGGCTTCTTCAAAGATTTGCTTTTGCGCAAAATAACGCCCATCAAGCTCATCAGCACAGGCAAAATGCGTGAAAAGCCCTTCTATGTAAATGTTGTGGCGTTTTGCCTTGTCAAAAAGCTCTTCAAGCTCGCTTACAAAAACGCCGTTTCGGTGCATTCCCGTGTCTATGGCAAGATGAACGCGCGTGCCGCTTTTAAGCCTTGCTAAATCGTCTTTTGCGTTGAGTGCATATATGAATTCAGCCTTTTCTGCGCCGTTTGGGTGGTGTGATAAAATGAGTATGTTTTTGAAAAAGCCCTGCATAAAAAGGGCTTCGCTTTCGTTTTTTAGGGCGATGAATTCCACGCCCATTTGCCTTGCTAGCGGGGCTATAAGCTCTATGCCGTGTCCGTAAGCGTTGTTTTTCATCACGCAAATGACTTGGCTCGCACCGCCTGCCTTGTCGATGATGAGCGAAAGGTTGCGCTCGTAGGCTTTTTTGTCAAGTGTAATCAGTGCCATTACTGCTCTGCAAGGATTTTCATCTTGCCCGCCGTGTCAAGTTTGACATAGAGTGTTTTGTTGCCGCGAAATTGATGATTTTTGGTGTAATAATCCTGATAAAAGGCTATGCGAAACATTTTTTCGTTTTTTATGTTGGGGTATGGGCTTATGCTAATGTTGGAAAATTTTATCGTCTTTTTTTCTTTTTTTGAAAAAATCGCCCCTTTCATCGCGGCGAATTCTTTAAAATCTTTTTTGTCAAAGCGGCGAAAGTCCTTTTCATCGTAGAATTCAAGGTAGGCTTTGATGTCGCTTTGTGTCCATTTGTCTTTCCACGCAAAGAGTGCTGCCATCAAAGCGGCGATTTCATCGGCGTTTGTGCGCACTACTTCTTTTTCTTCTGTCATCGCAAAGGTTTTGCCGTGCTTTTCGATAACCTTTTCAAATTCGCGCAAAGTCTTGTTGTGTAGGGCTATGCAGCCGCGCGTTTTTACTTCATCAAGCCGCTCGCCATCAAGCGGATAGCCGTGTATCCAAATGCCGCTGCCCGTTTTGCCCTGCACTCTATCAAGCAAATTTGGGTAGCTTGTCGCAAAGGCTAAACCCCCATAATACTGGTCTTCTGGCTTGAATTTCGTCCCAAGTTCGTAAAAGCCCACAGGCGTTTTCAAATCCCCTTGCACTTGCTTGTCGCCCATAAGCCCCGTAACGCCGACTTTTTCGTTGAATTCGCGGCTTAACTTGCCATTTTTGTAGAAAAAAACTTGAAAGCTCTTGTTTGTTTTGTTCGTCAGCACTATGGCTGTCTCGCTGTCATAATACCCTAACGAAAGGTTTTTATCTTTTAACTCGTCAAGCCAAAAGTCCTTGTTTGCAAGCTGTTTTTCAAGCTCTATGCCTACGGCTTCTAGCCCTTGATTGAGATAAATTTGCGCGAGATTTTGGGCGTTTGCGCCAAGTGTAGCGAGCAAAATGAGTAAGAGTTTTTTCATTTGTATCCTTTAAAAAAGTGTGATTATATACAAAAAAGTTAAATTTAGCGTAAAAAATCACACAAAAATTTATCTTGTGCGCTGAATTTTTACTCAAATGCGCTAAAATTTGGGGCGAAATTCAAAAAAGGACGGCAAAAGATGAAAAAAATTCTTGTGAGTTTGGCGCTTTTTGCAAGCGCTCTTTTTAGCTCTGAGCTTGAAATAGATGACATTTTCGTCAAGCAAACTGCTCCAAATGCAAGGGCTACGGCGGTTTTTTTGAAAATCACCAACAACAGCGACAAGGACATTGATTTGCTTGGCGCAAAGAGTGATTTGAGCGATAGAATCGAGCTTCACACGCACATAACAAGGGGCAAAAAAGTGCTGATGACGCCCGTAAGTAAAATCACTATCCCCGCGCGTTCAAGCGTGGAGTTAAAGCCCAGCGGCGAGCATATAATGCTTTTTAACATTAAAAATCAAATCAAAGCTGACACCAAAATAAGCCTAACGCTTGAATTTAGCAACGGCGAGAGCCTAAATTTCAGCGAGATTGAGAGTAAAGAAGTGCCAAAACCGCCTAAAAAACAGCGTGTCAAGTAAATGTAACAAATTCACATTTACTTCACACTTTTTTGCTAAAATGTTGTTATGTTTTTGAGCGGCAAAGCCTTGCAAAGTGCGATTTTACTGAGCTAGGCAAACTTGCCAAACAAGAACAAATCCAAATTTCACACAGAAAGGACACAAAATGACAAAGATTTTTGTGAGTGTTGCGCTTTTTGCGAGCGCTATTTTTGCAGCAGACATTGCAGTGAGCGACTTAGTCGTCAAACAAACCCCGCCAAAGGCGCAAAATACGGCTATTTTTCTCACTATCGCTAACAACAGCGACAAGGACATAGCCCTTGTAGGCGCAAAGAGTGATTTGAGCGATAGAGTCGAGCTTCACACTGTGGTGTATGAGGGCGAAAAGATGACTATGGTGAAAGTGCCAAAAATCACCATCAAAGCAAAGTCTAGCGTGCAGTTGATGAGCGGGGCGGAGCATATAATGCTCTTTGGTATCAAAAAGCCCGTTAAAAAGGACACCAAAGTGAGCCTAACGCTTGAATTTGACAACGGCGAGAGCTTGAATTTCAAGGACATTGAGAGCATTGAAATGACAGGAATGGGACACGCCAAAATGCAAGGGCAAATGCGCGGACAAGGACGCGGACAAGGGCGTGGAATGGGACCTTGCCAAAACGCCACGCAAGCCCCTTGTATGCAATGAAAAAACTGCTTTTTGCTTTTTTCGTAGCACTTTTGCTCGTTGTGGGCGCGTTTTTTGTGCTTGATAATGAGCCACAAAACAAGCGTAGGAAGCTTATCAAAGAGCTTCCTTTGCTGGCTTGCGATTTAAACGAAAAGCCCTGTGAGTATGAATTTAAGGGGCAAAAAGTGCGAGTAGAATTTAAAGAAAAGCCCGTGCAAGCACTCGTTGAAAATGAACTTGTGGTTGAGAATTTGGGCGATTTTAGTGAGCTAAATGCCCGCATTTATGGGCTAAATATGTATATGGGCGATGTCGTGCCGACTTTTAAAAAAACAAGTGCAAACTCTTACAAGGCTGCTGTCGTGCCAAGTGCTTGCGTGATAGATACTATGCGCTTTCGCGTGGAATTTTTTAACGGCAAAAAGCCTATAAATTTTTATTTTGATTTTGATATAAAAAGATAAAATTTTTTAAATTTTGAGCGAAATTTTGCTGTGAAATTTAAGAATTTTTTGAAAAATTCAGTAAAAAAGGACAAAAATGAAAAAAACCTTTCGCATTTTGTGCGCCTTTGTCGTGGCGTTTTTGGTGAGTGCTTGCGGGGAAAATTATGATTTTAGCCTAAATTCAGAGTTTGGAAAAGTGAGCTTAAAGGACTTTGCGGGCAAAAAACTCATCGTGTATTTTGGTTACACCTTTTGCCCTGATGTCTGTCCTGCCACGCTTGCGCTTATGTCAAGCGAACTAAAAAGCCTAGAAAATGACAAGGCTTATTTGCTTTTCATCTCACTTGACCCTGAGCGAGATAGTGATATAAACGCCACAAACGAGTGGCTTCGCTACTTTTATCCAAACGCCACAGCCCTAATCGCCGATGATGAAAAGGCTTTGTCGCAAGTGGCTAAGCGGTATGGGGCTATTTATGAGAAAGTGCCTTTGCCAAACTCAGCGATGATTTACTCAGTGGCGCACAGCAACGAGCTTTATTTGTTTGATGAAAGGGGCAAATTTGTCGAAAAAATCAACGATTTTAGTCAAACAAATTTGCACGAAAGACTCAAAAACTTTTTAAATTTGGGCAAATAAGGCTGAATTTAAAGGTAAAATAAACAAAAATTAAGAAACTTATAAATAAATTTTTGTTATAATGCGACACAAAAGGGGCGAAAATGAGTAAAAAGCAAGCCTATATCATCACCGTGGCGAACCAAAAAGGCGGCAGCGGCAAAAGCACGGTCGTAGTCAATCTTGCCATCAAGCTACTAGGGCTTGGCAAGGTGCTTGTGATGGACACTGACCCGCAAAAAAGCATAGAGAGTTTTACAAATATCCGCGAGGGCAAGGCGGACGGGGATTTGCCGCATTTTACGCTCTCAAACCGCACGGGCAATATCGCCGAGTCCTTAAAGCAGTTTATCGAGCTTTATGATTTCATCATCATCGACACGGGAGGCATTGACAGTCAAGAGTCGCGCAAGGCTATGCTTTACGCAGATGCTGTTATACTGCCAAGCACGGCGTCTCAGTTTGACGCAGCCGTGCTAGAAACGATGCTGCAAACCATCACGCAAATCAAAGATATCAACGATGATATGAAAATCTGCATTTTGATGAACAAAATCAGCACAAATGTCTTTTTGGATAAGGATTTGCTCGACTACAAAAAGGGGGTCGAGCAAATTCAGCATAAGCTTGGTTTGAAGGACGATTTTTTCTTGCTTGACGGCGTTTTAAAAGACAGAATCGCCTACAAAAGAGCGGTTAGCGAGGGCTTAGGTATCACAGAATACAGCGACACCAAAGCTAGGGTTGAATTTGAAGAGTTTTTTGCCGAATTTGCGATGAGCGTGAATTTGCCATTTAACATTTCAAATTCTAAATCAAAAAGCGAGCATTAGCCTTGTAAATGAGCCTTTGGGCGTGTTTGCGTGCTTAAATGCGTGCTTTTTAGGCTTTTAGCTCAAAGCGATAAAGCCAAATTTACCACAAAGGAAACACAATGAAAGACAAAATTTCAAAAATCGACAAGCTCGAAAACAGCCACAAGGCACAAGCCATCATCAAAGAGGCGCAAAGTGCTAGCGTAGCGACAAAGAGCGCAAACCCACAAAAGAAAAAGCCCGCAAAAAGCACCTTTGCAAAGCCCACGCCCAAAAACAACGCTCCCTTAAAGCCCAAAGCCACGCAAAAAAAGGCTGAAAAAGCGGGCAAAAAGGCAAACAAAAAGGCTTTAAAAAACGCTCAAAAAGCAAGCGCAAAAAGCGGGCAAAAAAGCCTAACGCTTGGCGTCATTACCATAAGTGCGGACACAAAAAAGCTAGCAAAAATCAGCGCCTTTTTTAACGACTTTATCGCAAATGCCGAAGAAAAAAGCGAGTTTGTGAAAAAAGCCCTTTTAGCACAAATCAAAAAGCACAAAAAGAAACACAAGTAGCTTGCGGTTTTGCGCTAAATTTAGGCGTTTAGAGAGCTTTTGCTTGCATTTAGCTTGCCTACAAAGCCCACTCACTGCGCCAGCCATTTAGTCTCTAAAATCAAATGCACCTCATTTGAGCGGGCAAAAGAGCTTTGAACGCCAAAGTCCTCCGAGTTGAATTTGCCCGTGAGCGTGAGTTTGGGCGTGGCTTGACTTGTGTCAAGGCGGCTTTGAAACTCTATGTTTTTGGATTTGCCTTGTAGAGTGAGCTTTGCGATGAGCTTGCCCTCTTGCTTGCCGCCTTTACTGCGTGTGGGCGTGTATGAAATGAAAGAAAGGGCTACAAATTTGTGCTGTGCGGCGTTTAGAAATTTCTCTTTGGCGAATTTATCGCGCTTTGCCTTGCCCGTAGAGACAGAAGCGCTTAACGCCTGTATCTGCAAAGCCGTGATTTTACCGCTTTCATCAAGCTCCAAATGCCCGCTAAACTCCCTAAAAAGCCCATCTATGCTCAAAATGGCGTATTTGGTTATCTCAAAACCGATTTTTGAGCTTTTATCAAGGGCATAATCCTTGCCGTGTAGCGACAAAGTGAGTGCGCACAAGCACCAAAGTGCTGTTTTTAGGTGCTTTGACGAAAAAAATTTATGTCTTGTTACCATAAATGCTTCCTTAAAACGCATTTAAAATATCTTTGAAAGCAAATTCTAACAAATAAAAATAAATCAGAGTTTAAAGGGCAAAGATAAATTAAATCAAACGCAAACTGCTTGTAAAACGGCGTAGAGGACATTTGTTTTAAATGCTGCTTTATGGGCTATAATTTTGCCAAATCATCAAACTCAATTCAAAACAAAATCTTAAAATGCAAAAATTTGATAGGCGGTGAGAACGCTCAACTCTCACACCCTGACAACAATCAGGTTAGGGCGGCTGGCATATCAAGTATGCGTTCGCCTATCGATAAACAAATTATACCAAATCCCTAAATTCAAAGTCAAGCTGATTGTAAAATAGTGTTGGAATAAGATTTAAATTTTCGTAGATAAAGAAAAGGGCAAGAGAGAGGGTCTCGATGTGCCACTGTCCTCTCTTGCTAATGCTATTATATCATTTTATTTTAAATTTACACTATTTGGCACAAAAAAGACAACGCATATCACAAACTAGGACTTTCGCAAGGTTTTGTGGGGTCGGTAAAAATCAATGGAGAGTAACAGCTTATGAGACAACAAGGGAAAAGGACAAGACTTTCGGCGATGTCCTTTTTGCTGATAAACGACCTTTATCAAACCTTGATAAGTCTAATCCTACCACAAAAAAACAAACAAATCGCCCAAAGATGATGATAAATTTTGATTAGAGCAAATGCGCTCAATTTTAAAGTGTTGTTGCGAAATTTATGGCACAAAATTCAAGTCCAAAATAAAAACTTTTAAAACAAACGGCGCAAAAAAGTTAAATTTATCAGCTTTTAAGTTTTGATGAGATATAATGCCTTATGGGTATCGCTTGATGCGTGCAACGAAGTAGCAGCAACAAGTCTCTCGTTGAGAGTGGTTGATATTGCAGGTGCAACTCCTGTCGGCGATACCTTTTTGGCTTGCTTTGTTTGCTTTTTTGTGGTAGGATTTCATCTAAATGCGAGTTTCTATCTAATCCTGCACTCGGAAGTGCTCCGAGCGAGCAAGAGCGTCTATCGGGCGTTAGTATCCTCGCATTTCATCTTTAAAACAAATCATCTCATTGTCAAATTGAGCTAAATTTCTTAAAATTTTGCGTGAATTTTAGTGCGTTTAATTTTTTTAAATTCTAGTTTTAAATTCTAGCGACTTTATGCTTGTTTTTGCTTGCTTTGTTGTGTTGTTTTGGGTAAAATTAGCTTTGGAGTTGTCAGCAACAGAATCAGCGTGGGGCTTACAACCTTAAAGTGCGGTTTGAGCTGATGACTTCTATTTTACGCTTTCTTTGGCTTGCTTTTTTGTGGCAGAATTTAAGCGTTGGTAAGAAAATATCATCAGCTGCCCTGACGCTGACTTACTTGTAAAATCAACTTCGTAACAAGGTCTGTTAATTTCCAACGACATTTTTATTTTAGCGTTACTGCGCACCAAGCAAAGACAAGCTCACAAAAAACCAAACCCCACAAAACCTACCCAAGCCACTTTTCTATCACAGGCATAGCTGAAATAGCCGCCACCACAAAGGACACAAAGGCGATAGCCACAGCTCGCTTATATCACAATCCTCAGGGATTTTCCACGAGCTGATAAAGTCTATGTTTAAGGCTGTGGATTGAAATATTTTTTTCATATTTTGCACTTTGCCAAGTTTATCGCCCCAAGCACTTAAATTTTGGTTAAAACTTTCAGCACCCCAAAACATAGCTTTCATAAGCTCAGCAATTTTCAAAATTCTTATTCAAAGCTTGTGCTTTCTTTTTATGCCTATATAGCTGAAACAGAAAGAGATTTTATATCTCAACGCACGAAAGCAGGGCTTGAAAAGGCAAAAGCAAAGGGTAAAACGCTTGGTCGCCCATTTGGAAGCCTTAATAGTATGTATGACAAGCACATTGAGGACATAAAAAGTTATTTAAGTAAGGAAATTAGCCTATTATCGATATGGAAAATGCTTGGAAAGCTAGGAACTTACAACAATTTTCATCATTTTTGTAAGGCGAGAGGACTTACTCAAAAGGACAATATTGAGAAAAAATAATTTTTATTTTATACAAAATTTAAAGTTTAAGAAAACTTTAAGGTTTTTTTTTGTTAAAATTTATCGGTCAATTAAATTTGACATAGTATTATACAAAAATTTGTTTAGAATTTCAACAAAAATGCTTTTTATTTAAAAATTAAGCTATATTTAAGTTTTGATTTGGTATAATACCATCACTTTCGAGGGAGAACTAGTCTCCAAACGCTCTGTTTATCAGAGCGTTTTTCTTAAATCCCTATCAATGCAATCCAGCAAAAAAGCCAAAAATTTTTCTATTTTATCCCCATCTAATGAAATAATAGTATTTTTGAGCTTGTAATTTAGTCGTGGGAATACCTTGCCATTTTTAGCTCGTCTCATTTTTCTTAAATTTTCCCAATGAAAGCTCCTATTTCTCAAAGTCCAAAAAATGTGAAGCGTTATATCAACCTTGTCAATCTTACTAAAATTAACCTTTTTATTGCCAATAAAGCCAAAATTCCTGTTGTTTTGATGGTAGTCTTTGAAATTTATATTTGAAATTTGAAAAAACAACGGATAAAGCTGCAATTCTTCGATGATTTTCATCACATTGCCCAAAGAAAAGCGTGATATGTATTGATGATGGCTTAATAGCTCTTTGTCCTTATTCCTCTCGTCAATAGATTTTTTGACCTGAACGACCGATTCTTCCGTCCTATTAAGTATCCAATCCGCCGAATCCTTGCTTAACTCAATATCGACTATGTTTCTTACCACTATTTCAAGCAAGGCTATTTTGGGCGTGATTTTGGCTATAAGGTGCAAATTTTGGCTGTGTTTGCTTATGTTGTTATCATATCCTTGCAATCTTTCTTGTGAGAGCAGTCTAATGACATTTTGATTTGAGCGAGCCATTATCAAGCCTTAACCTTATCCTCACTAAAAAGCTTAAACCGCACATACTGTGTTACTTTCATTCCTAAATGCGTTGCGGTTTGTTTTAATGTAGCCATTTCGCTTTCATTGAGATAAAGCTGCATTTGGACATTTCTTTTATCCGTTTTCTTTGGCAAAGATGTTTCACCACGAGCAGCATTGACAAAGTCATCTTCGCTCTTGATAATAGGTTTGATACCTTGTTCGTTTTGCTTTTTGCTTAGTTGTTTAAATCCCATAGTAGTCCTTTATAGTTTGTTTTTGGCTAATTGCAAAATTTCTTGGTAGAAATTCTCAAAGTCTTGTAAGGCTTTATCGTTTTCAACACAAAATTCTTTTATACTCTTGCCTTCAACAACGGCTTTTCTGTAAGCTTGTCGTTCAAAAAGGCTGTTTTCAAGCAATACTACATTATCTAATCCTTTATTAATCTTTATTTCGGTAACAAATTCTTTTAGATTTTCTAAATCTTTATGCAAAAAAGGATTTGGTGAAGCTCTATTTACAAGCACAAAAGCCAAAAGTTTTTCATTGACTTGTCTTGATTCATCATAAATTTCAAGCATACTTTCTAACACAGGCACATCATATTGACTTGGTATAGTGGGTATGATGACAAGGTTAGATTTTAGCATAGCTTTACGCATTTTTTAAAAATATGTGTTTGACTTCAAGTTCATATTGTATAGACTAAAAGACAAAAAGGGCAAAGGTAACTTTTTGAAGTCCACTTGACATTGTGAGTAAAAAAGTGTATAATGCTACCTGAAATTCAAGGGGGGAGCTGTGTGTTCCCCCATTCTTTCAACCTTTTTTAAGTACTTCATCTAGTTTTTTCAGTAAAATCTTGTTTTTGTCTATGTTATTCAAAATGCAGTCTAAAAATAGCTCAATTTTTTGTGGGTGTATGCCGATAATTGTGCCTTTTATATTGATTGAAAGTCTAGGCACGAGTTTTTGCCCATTTGGAACAAGTTTTAAAAGATTTTCTCAATGAAATGCCCTGTTTCTAATGTTTGGTAGTAGTCCTAATACCATATTATTTTTGTGTCTTTTGTTGAATTTGACTTTTCTACGGCTTTTTGAGAAGTAATAATTTTTATTACCCTCATAAAAATCCCTAAAATTCAGCCTTTGGAAATTAAAAATCCTATCTTGTAGCTTAAACTTCTTTATCAAAGCTATATTTTTCCCAAGCGTAAAATTCGACAAAAACTGCTCGTGCGTAGGGTTTGCAACCCTTATTCTACTTGCTATTTCAGCCTTTAGTTCGCAAATATACTCATCTTCGCTATCAAGCAACCATCTCTCATCATCTTGCTTTAAAAGCATATCCATCAAATTTCGCAAAGCAATTTCGATTAGGGCGAGTTTGGGCGTAATTTTACCTATCAATACAAGATTGTTAAAATGCTCGTCTATATTTTCATAAGAGCTTAATCTCTTCGGTGATAAAAGGGTTGTTAGGGCGGTATTTTCTTGCTCTGACATAAAAATCCTTGTTTTTGTCAGCATTTTAGCATAAATTTCTATATTTTCACAGCATTTTTAAAAAAATGGCTCGTAGATTACACATCATCCAAGCCATCAAAAAGGCTAGCATCTGATATATAGCGATTTGCCTTAATGTTGAGCTTGTTCATAGGGTCTTTATTTTTAATATATCGTTTTATCTTTTCATTGCCCTTATACACAAAGATTAAATCCCTATTATTTGCATATTTGTTGTGCAAATTTTCATCATCGTAAGTCTTTAATGGGGAATTTTTGCCATAAACATTGATACCAAATTTAATCAATTTAGTAACACTTGAAGTGTTCCATTGATTTAAGGGTTGATTAAAATTTATAGCCTGATGAAACATACGCCCAAAGGTAGTTACTCTGCTTGTGTCCCAGCCAGCTATTCCACTAAAATCTTTACGCCAATTAAACCTTTCACTGCTAACAAGACAAGACATTTTCCTTTCATCAAAAGAAAACAAAAACGACATATCCGTTACTTCGTTAGTGTCAATCTCACCAAGACTTATTTCCTCGCAACGCACCAGCTTTCGCAACTGCTCATTGTTTGGCACAAACTGCCATTTACCATTAGGCATTTTTTGCCGTTTTATCGCTTTAAATTCATCGCTTTTTTGAAATTCAGCCCAGCTTAAAACTCTACTTTTAGCACCTAACTCAGCCTTTTTGTTTGAGCGTTGAGTTAAATCCACTTTTAAATTTTGGGATTTATTTTCCCAACCCAACGGAGTGATTATCTTGCCACCTTGCTTTTCCTCTGCCATTTTTTGCCTTTCAAAGTCAAATTTGTGAAATATATTAACAAAAATTTCTTGCATTTTGCCTTTTAAATTTAGCTTTTTTGCTAAATTTAAGTGAAAATTCAAGGGTTTTTGCTGTGTTTCTTTTTTGCTTTATGAGCTAAAAGCCTATCAAATCATCACACACAAACTAAGCGCAGGCAAGCTAAACTTGTCATTTTGCTAGCCATCAATAGCCACGCTCACAATGCTTAACGACAAACAAAGCACAAAAACCCTTGAATTTTCCCTTAAATTTGAGCTTTGAAAATCTCGCTAAAACGCTTTATTTCTCTTGCTTTTATGCCATTTTGCAAGGCGATTTTATCGCACTTTGCAAGGGCGTTTTCACAGGCTTTGCAAATTTTTTCGCACTCTTTTTCATCAAGGGCAAAGCTATTTTTTAAGGCTTTAAGTTCGTTTAAATTTGGCAAATTACGAAAATCCACAAAATTTAAGGCGTGGTATTGCTTGTTTTTAGGCAAAGGGTTTGGCGTTAAATCATAAGCAGGGCTTAAACGCCACGCTTTGCTCGTCCTATCATAAAGCAAAGCGTGATTTTTAAGATGGTCATCGGTGTTGGCACAAAGGGCGTTAAAATACATTCTACCAAACAGCTCTTTTTTGTCGCTTGTTTCGCACAAAGAGCTAGCAAAGCTCGTGTAAGAGGACTCTTGCGCTGAATTTTCTTGCAGGTTGAGCCACGACCTTGCCGACAAAAAAGGCAAGCGGGCTGAATTTATCCTGTCAAAACGCTTTATCATCAAGGCTTTTTGCCCATTTTTAAGTGTGATGAGCCTTGACTCTGGCACCCTTATGCCAGCAAGGTGCGCTAAATCAAGCAGGGTTTTTTCCCACAAAATCACACTAAATTCATCATTTGGCAAGGCAAATTTAACAAGATAAAGTTCATTTTGATACACCACACACACCTTTGCCCTTGCTCCGCCCAAAGCCGCGCCACAAGCTTGCAAAAGCACCAAATCACTCTCATCATACTCATCAAGCTCAACCCTCATCGCACTTTCAAAAAGGGCATCAAGCCTTGCAAGCGTGGCGTTTTGAGGCGAGATTTTTTCCATAAAAGTCGGGCGTTTGCCCCTAAAACAAGCCTTAAATTCGTCCAAAAATTTATCAAATTTGTCCTTAAATTCAGCATTTATCTTAAAACGCAAACTCCCTTGTCTGTAAAAATCACTCACGCACAAAAGCAGCTCAAACTCACTCAAAGCACTGCCAAATAGCCTTTTTAGCACGAGCTTTCCCCATCTGTCGGGCAAGCAGTCCTTAAAGCAGCCCCAAAGTGCGGTGCTTTTGTGAATTTGAGCGTTTAGGGCGAGATTTTTGTCTATGGCAAAGGCGTTTTCGCTTTTTAAAAAGGACTCATCATAAGAAAATTCATAGCAAACGCCCTTTCTTGCGTTATCAAAAACGCTCAAACGCCCAACCAAACGCTCATCATCATAAATTTCTAGCATTCAAAACCCACATACAAACTCGGCGTAGTCGCACTCAGCGCAGCACTTATCCTTTTGCCATTTTTGTCGATTTTATGCACCAAATTATAAACGCAATGAGCCTTGATATAAGGCAACTCAAAGTCAAAATCAGCGTGCCAATGCCCGAAAAACCACTCCACGCATTTGTCCTATCCTTTCAAAGTATCAACCAGCCTTGCAAAGCCAGAGCCTTTTGAACCGCCCATTTTATCAAGCAGCACTTCAAGCAGGGTTTGGAGTTTTTGAGGGTTTGCGTCTTGTTGTTTGTGGCTTATGTTGATGAAATGAGCGACAAAATTTAAAAAACTTTGCGGGCAAGTGTGCGTGATGACTAAATCAATATCCTTTTCAAACGCCTTTAAATTCGACACTCCGCGCCTTAGCTCATCATCGCTTATCGCTTCATCAGCCCACCACGAGACATTTGGTGTGCGAAATCTTTTGTCGATACTCAAAGCCCCACCCATCACAAAGGTGTTTTTCCCAGCAAGAGTGTAAATTTCGCCACGCCTTAAATGATAGCACTTGTCCTTGATATACTCGCCCGCCACACCGCCGAATTTTTGCACACTTTTGAGTTTTTTGAGGCGGTTGAAATTCTCGTGGTTGCCATCTACGAAAAGCAAGGTGCAAGGAAGTTTTGAAATTTCGTTCATAATGCGGCTTTCAGCGGGCGAAATCTCATCTTTCCACAGCACACCAAAATCCCCACAAACGATGATAAAATCGTCCTTTTCATACTCATCAACAAGAAAAATTTTGTTAATCTCGTGCGTGCCGTGCGTATCGCCAAAAATGTAAATGTTGTTCATTTTTTACCCTTAATCAAAAGCTAAAAATTTAATCAATAAGCAAACTCACGCAAAATTATAGCCAAAAACTAGCTAAATTTAAATTATTGTGCTATGATAACAAAAATTTTTTAGGATTTTTGATGAACGCAAACCAAAATATAGACATTCGTGCTGAATTTTTGAATTTTTTTGCAAGCAAAGGACACACCATAGTGCCATCATCTCCGCTTGTGCCTGATGATGCAAGTTTGCTTTTTACAAATGCTGGAATGGTGCCTTTTAAAAGCATTTTCACGGGCGAAATTCCGCGCCCAAACCCGCCACGCAACACAAGCTGTCAAACCTGCATAAGAGCTGGGGGCAAGCACAACGACTTAGACAATGTCGGCTACACCGCACGGCATCATACTTTTTTTGAAATGCTGGGAAATTTTAGCTTTGGGGATTATTTTAAAGAAGAGGTTATTGATTATGCGTGGGAATTCATCACGCAAGTGCTTGAATTTCCAAAGGACAAGCTCTATGTAACCACGCACGAAAACGATGATGAAGCCTTTAAACTCTGGCAAAAGCATTTAAGCAAAGAGCGAATTTACCGCTTTGGCGATAAGGACAACTTTTGGCAAATGGGCGAAACAGGACCTTGCGGACCTTGTAGTGAGATTTTTTACGACCAAGGCGATGCGCATTTTCACACGAGCGAAGATTATATGGGCGGGGACGGAGACCGCTTTTTAGAAATTTGGAATTTAGTTTTTATGCAGTTTGAGCGAAGTGCTGATGGCAAGATGAGTAAATTGCCAAAGCCAAGCATTGACACGGGAATGGGACTTGAACGCGTTGTAGCCTTGAAAGAGGAAAAATTCAGCAATTTTGACAGCTCACTTTTTATGCCACTCATCAATGAAATAGAAGCACTTTGCAAGAAAAAATACCTTTATGAAAGCGGAGCAAGCTACCGCGTCATCGCAGACCATATTCGTTCAGCCGTGTTTTTGCTCGCACAAGGGGTGAGCTTTGATAAAGAGGGGCGTGGCTATGTCTTGCGGCGAATTTTACGCAGAGCCTTGCGACACGGATATTTGCTGGGCTTAAAAGAGCCTTTTATGTTTAGGTTGGTTGATTGCCTTTGTGCGCTTATGGGTGGGCATTATAGCTATTTAAACGAAAAAAAAGACTTTGTTAAAACCCAAATTCAGCTTGAAGAAGAGCGTTTTTTAAGCACCATAGAAAATGGCATTGAGATTTTTAACGATGAGCTAAAACGCACCAAAAGCCTTTTTAGTGGCGAGGTTGCCTTTAAGCTTTATGACACTTACGGCTTTCCGCTTGATTTGACCGCTGATATGTTGCGTGAGAAAAATTTAAGCGTTGATGAGACTAAATTTGATGAGCTGATGAATGAGCAAAAAAAACGCGCCAAAGCAAGCTGGAAAGGCAGCGGAGACAAGGCTGTAAATGGGGATTTTAAAATTTTGCTTGAAAAATTTGGCGAAAATGAATTCATAGGCTATGAAAAAATGGAAAATGAGAGCAAAATTCTAGCCTTGCTTGATGAGGATTTTAAGTGCATAAATGAGCTAAAAAGTGGTGAGATAGGCTGGGTGATGCTGGATTTTACGCCATTTTACGCGATGAGTGGCGGACAGGTAGGCGATACGGGCTTTTTAGACAATAACGAAGTGCTTGATACTCAAAAATTCTTTGGGCTGAATTTAAGCGCGGTGCGAGCGAGCAAGACTTTAAAAGCAAATGACAAGGTAAAAGCGCACATTGATGAGATTAAACGCGCTCAAATCGCTCGTCATCACAGCGCAACTCATCTTTTGCACTATGCTTTGCGTGAAATTTTAGGCACTCACATAGCACAAGCTGGCTCACTTGTCGAATTTAACAAACTTCGCTTTGACTTTACTCACCCAAACGCCCTTACAAACGAAGAGCTTGACAAAATCGAAAAGCTTGTCAATGAATGCGTGATAAGGGCTGATAGCGCTATTTTAGAAAAGATGAGTTTAGATGAAGCCAAAAAAAGCGGAGCTATCGCGCTTTTTAACGAGAAATATCAAGGCGTTGTGCGCGTTCTCACGCTTGGAGCAAGCAAAGAGTTGTGCGGTGGCACGCACATAAAAAACACCGCTGAAATCGGCTCTTTTTACATTACAAAAGAAAGTGGCGTAAGTGCTGGCGTGCGAAGAATCGAAGCTGTGGCGAGTTTAGCGGCTTTAAACTACGCAAAATCCTTTATCAACGAAGTCAAAGAGCTTAAATTTGAGCTGAAAACAAACGACATTTCAAACGCGCTTAAAAAGCTCAAAGAACAAAACGCTGAATTTAAAAACAAGCTCAAAAACGCCGCTAAAAGCGAGCTGGTAAGCATAGATATAAACAGCACGCGTGTGTGCGTGGCAAGAATCGATGAGGGCGACATAAAGGCAATGTGTGATGATTTTAAAAACGCCTATGAAAAGGCTGTCATCTTGCTCGTGCAGGTAAAAGATGGCAAGATAATGCTCGCAGCTGGCGCAAAAAACGCTCCCATAAAGGCTGGCGAGCTGGTAAAAGCAGTAGCAGCCGTGCTTGGCGGCAGTGGTGGCGGGCGAGATGACTTTGCCACAGCTGGCGGCAAGGACATAAGTCAAATTCAAAACGCTTGTGAGCTTGCTTTGAAGCTCATCAAAGACAAACTATAAAGGCAGATTATGAGTAACATTGTGAAATTTCTTATCTCCCTAGCGGCGATTGTTGTTATCGGGTGCGGGGTTTATGTGTTTTATCTCTTTTCAAATTCAGGCGTGGAAAACTACACCTTTAAGGACTTTAAACCGCCTTTAAGCACTCAGCTTTATGACAAAAACGGCAACCTTGTCGCTAACATTTTCGACAAAGAACACCGCTTTTATGTCGAGTATAAGGACATTCCACCGCGTTTAATCGAAGCCTTAATCGCCATCGAGGACACGGCATTTTTCGAGCATAACGGCGTCAATACCGATGCGATTTTGCGCGCAGGGCTTAAAATGCTACGAGCGGGCAAGGCTGTGGAGGGCGGCTCAACGCTTACTCAACAGCTTGTCAAAAACACCGAGCTAACCCCCGAGCGCACCATTTCGCGCAAAATCAAAGAAGCCCTTTTAGCTTATCAGCTTGAAATCAAGCTCAGCAAAGAGCAGATTTTAGAACGCTACTTAAATCATATCTTTTTTGGACACGGGTATTATGGCGTGAAAACCGCTGCGAAAGGGTATTTTCGCAAGAATTTAGACGAGCTGAATTTAAAAGAAATCGCTATGCTTGTGGGCTTGCCAAAAGCGCCAAGCAGCTATGACCCCACGAGAAACTTGAATTTATCGCTTTCGCGGGCGAACAATGTCTTGCAAAGAATGTTTAGCATAGGTTGGATTTCAGAGACTGAGTATAAGCAAGCGATGAAGTTTGTGCCTACTATCTATGATGATACGCTCACGCAAAATGCCGCCCCTTATGTAGTCGATGAGGTGATAAAGCGTTTAGAGCCTGTGCTGCCTGATTTAAAGAGTGCGGGCTACACCATAGAACTCGCCCTTGATTTGCGCGTGCAAAAAATGGCTGAAAACGCCTTGCGCTTTGGTTATGATGAGATTATCAAGCGCGATAAGGACGCGAATTTAAGCACGCTGAATGGGGCGATGGTTGTAGTGGATAATCAAAGCGGCGAAGTGCTAGCCCTTGTGGGCGGCGTGGATTATAACAAAAGCAATTTCAACCGCGCCACGCAGAGTTTAAGGCAACCGGGAAGCTCGTTTAAGCCCTTTTTGTATCAAATCGCCATTGATATGGGCTACTCGCCGATGAGCGAAGTAGCCGACATTTCACGCGTGTTTGAAGAGCCAAAACAAGGGGGCAAAAAGGACGAAAAAGAGATTTGGAAACCGCGCAACTTTGGGGGCGGAATGAAAGGCATCGTTACGCTTAAAGACGCGCTCACGCACTCACGCAACCTTGCTACCATAAATTTAGCCATCGACATAGGGCTAAACAATGTCTATAACAAACTGATGGGCTTTGGGTTTAGCCCGAGCATTCCAAACGACCTTTCTATCGTGCTTGGCAGCTTTGGGATTTCTCCGCTTGAATTTGCTAAATTTTTCACAATGTTTGGGGACTATGGCACGATTCACGAGCCGATTTTAATCAAAAGCGTCAAGGGCAAAGAGGGCAACGAAATCCTGCGCTTTGAGAGCAACGCCACAAAGGTAGCCGAGCCAGAGCAAGTTTTCTTAACCCTTTCGATGATGCAAAATGTCGTCGCGCGTGGCACGGGCGCAAACGCACGCGTGGGAGGCATAGAAATAGCGGGCAAAACAGGCACGAGCAACGAAAGCATAGACGCTTGGTTTGTCGGCATAACGCCTGAGATAGAGGGCATCGTGTGGTTTGGCAACGACAACAACAAGCCGATGAAAGCCACAGAGGGCGGTGCAAGGACGAGCGCGCCTGTGTTTAGGGAGTTTATCACTCAATATGTGCGCGCCTTTCCAAACACGAGGCGTTATTTTAAAGTGCCAAGCGGCGTAAGCAAGGGCAACTACAACGGCGAAAGCGAATTTTACACGCCCACAAGCCCCTTTCCACAGCGCAGTATCCACGCCTTGCCAAAAGACGAGGAAATGCTCTTTTAGGGCTTTTGCTTAAAACGCCTGTGAAAGCGAGCAAATCGCCTTTTTGCAAGCCTTTGCGAAAGATAGGCTTTTTTCGCACACGGCTGATGAGCGTTATGCTAATGCTGATTTTATCGCTACTTATGGTGTCTCCGCCGATGATAGTTATGTTAAATTCACGCGCTGTTTGCAAAAAACCTTTTTGAAGTGCCTTTATTTGCGCCTTTGTAATGTCTTTTGGCAAGGCAAGCCCCAAAAGAGCGTATTTTGGCACGGCGTTCATCACTATGGCGTCTGAGATATTGACGAGCAGGGCTTTTCGCGCTATTTGCTCGTAAGTGAGCCACTCCCGCTTAAAATGCACGCCCTCAAAGAACAAATCCTTGCTGTAACACCACTTGCCAAGCACAGCCCCGTCATCGCCGTTTATGCCCTGCAAAAAGGCTTTGATGATGAAATTTTCTTTATCCATAAATGACATTTTAGCCTAAAACGCTAAATTTTTACGCACGAAATGCAAGTTTTGTGATGGAATTTTGTTTTGTTGTTGAAAATGTTGTCATTTTGAGCCTTTTGTGAAAAAGGCGAAAAATCCACTTGCAAAAATGGCAAGACATTGTCATTTTGAGCCGTAGGCGAAATATCTACAAAGAATTTAAGACACACCTTAAATTTATGGATACTTCGCTTCGCCCAGTATGACAAAGATTAAGTCAATACGAAAGAATTCATAAGTATGACAAGGACTTTGTCATTTCAAACAAAAATTTAAATTTATCTTTGTGTTAAAATTTTTGGGCTAAAATGATGAGAAATTTATAGCAAAGGCGTGAAATTTGCCTTTGTTTGTGATAAAATGGTGTAAAAAATTTGCAAAAATTAAGACAAAGCAAGCAAATCATCTTAAAAGAGCAAAAATGGCGCAAAAATGTATTTTAGTCATCACGGACGGCATAGGACACAACCCAAGCGGGCGTTACAACGCCTTTGCTGCGGCGCGCAAACCAAGCTATGAGCGGCTTTTCAAGGAAGTGCCGCACACGCTTATCCACACCAGCGGGCTTGCGGTGGGCTTGCCCGAAGGACAGATGGGCAACAGCGAAGTGGGACATATGTGTATAGGCAGCGGGCGCATTATCTACCAAAATTTAGTGCGGATAAATCAGGCTTTGGCGGACGGCTCGCTCGCTAAAAGCCCTATTTTACGCTCTTTTTTAGAGAAGGTGCAGCGAGTGCATATCATCGGGCTTTACAGCGATGGGGGCGTGCATTCGCATTTGACGCATTTTAAGGCTTTGGCGAGCATTTGCAAGGCTTGTGGCAAGGAAGTTTTCGCTCACGCCATCACGGACGGACGCGATGTGGGACCCAAAACGGCGGCTGAATTTATCGGCGATTTGCAAGAGTTTTGCGCGGCAAATGCCCTAAATTTCGCTAGTGTGAGCGGGCGGTTTTACGCTATGGATAGGGACAAACGCTATGAGCGCGTGAAAATTTACTATGAAGCTCTATTTGGCAAGGCTTTGCGCGTGAGTGATTTTACAAGCTACATTCGGCAAAGCTATGATGAAAATGTAACGGACGAGTTTATCAAGCCCGCTGTGAGTATGGATTTTACGGGCTTAAAGGCAGATGACGGGTTGATTTTTGTCAATTTTAGAAACGACAGAATGAAAGAGCTTGTAAGTGCGCTCACGCAGGCTGAATTTAGCGAGTTTGAGCGTAAATTTGTGCTAACAAACGCCCTAACGATGACAAATTATGATGATAAATTCAGCCTAAATGTGCTTTTTGAGAAAGAAAATTTGCAAAACACCCTTGCGGAGCTGATTTCACGGGCGAATTTAAGCCAACTTCACACCGCAGAGACTGAAAAATACGCTCATATAACATTTTTTTTAAACGGAGGCAAGGAAGAACCCGTGCCAAATGAAACGCGCATTTTAATCCCAAGCCCAAAGGTAAAAACCTATGACGAAAAGCCCCAAATGAGTGCTTATGAAGTGCTTGCGGAGGTGAAAAAGGGCATTGAGCGGGGCGAGGATTTCATCGTGGTGAATTTCGCAAATGGCGATATGGTAGGGCATACGGGCGATTTTGATGCGGCTGTTAAGGCTGTGGAGGCTGTGGATAAGTGCTTGGGCGAGCTTGTGGAGACGGCAAGAGCGCATAACTACGGCTTTGTCATCACGAGCGACCACGGAAACTGCGAGGCTATGCAAGATGAGGCTGGCAATGCACTCACAAACCACACGACTTTCGATGTTTTCGCCTTTGTCGAGGCGCAAGGCGTTACGAAGTTAAAAGAGAATTTAGGGCTTTCAAACATAGCCGCCACCGTGCTTAAAGTGATGAATTTGCCAAAGCCAAAAGAAATGAACGAGGGCTTGTTTTAAGGGCTAAAATTTAAATTTTACGCTGTGGAGTTGAAATTTTTGCCCTTGTGTGTAAATTTTGCTTAAATTCAGCGAAATTTAAGGCTAAATTTACTACAATCAAAGCCCTTAAACTAGGCGAATTTAGCGAAGTATTTTAAGAAATTTATCAAAGCAAACAATGCAAATAAGGCATTTTTAAAACACTTAAACAAAATAGGAGTTAAGATATGGGACGAGCGTTTGAATACCGCAGAGCAAGCAAAGAGGCGCGTTGGGACAAGATGAGTAAGCTTTTTCCAAAGCTTGCAAAGGCTATACAAGTGGCGGCAAAGGAGGGCGGCAGCGACCCTGAGATGAACCCAAAACTACGCACCGCCATAGCCACAGCCAAAGCGAACAATATGCCAAAGGATAACATAGACGCGGCGATTAAGCGGGCTTTGGGTAAGGATAGTGCCGAAATAAAGAGCATTCATTATGAGGGCAAAGCCCCGCACGGCGCGCTTGTCATAGTCGAATGTATGACGGACAACCCCACGCGCACGGTGGCAAATGTCAAAGCCATTTTTGCTAAAAACGGCGGTGAGGTGCTGCAAAATGGCTCACTTGGCTTTATGTTTTCGCGTAAGAGTGTGTTTCATTTGGAGAAATTTAGCGGGGATTTGGAGGAGTTGGAGCTTGATTTAATCGACTTTGGACTTGAAAATTTAGAGCAAAATGACGATGAGTTAGTGATAAGCGGGGATTATACAGCCTTTAAGGAGTTGAGCGATGGGGTTGTGGCGAAAAATTTGGTGCTGAAAAAGGCTGGACTTGAATATGTGCCAAACGAGCCAAAGGCATTTAGCGAGGAGCAGATTTTAGACATAGAAAAACTGCTTGACAAACTTGAAGAAGATGATGATGTGCAAAGCGTTTGGACGAATGTGGAGTAGTCCTTGCACTTGTTTTTAAAACAAACAAACATTTCGTTGATAATACGCTTTTGACTGATTAAGAAGTATTAAGTTTTTTTGATTATAATGCTTGAAATTTATGCGGGGGAAGTAATGTCTAAGGCAATGCAAAATTTTCGCTATGTTAATGGCAAAGCGATGAAAATAAACAAAGAAAATGTCTTTGACGCTTATTTTACAAAACCCGAAATCGCTAAAAATCTTTATGAAACTGCTCGTCAAGTCATCGCTAAATACGAAAATGTAAGTAAATATACTTGGCTTGAACCAAGCGTTGGCAATGGGTGCTTTTATAAGCTACTTGACAAAGAAAAAAGAATAGGCATTGATATACAAAAAACAGCTTTTGACTCCATTGAAACAGACTTTTTAGACTACGAGCTGCCCGAAAAACCGCTCATTGTTATAGGCAATCCGCCTTTTGGGCATCGTGGAGTTTTAGCTTTAAAATTTATAGAACACGCTCACAAAGCTGAATTTATAGCATTTATCCTGCCTATGTTTTTTCAAAGTTTAGGAAAAGGCTCTATTCGCTACCGAGTAAAAGGCTTTCATTTGCTTTATGAGCAAAATTTACCACAAAATTCTTTTTATACCGCAGACGGCAAAGATAAAGATGTCAAATGCTGTTTTCAAATTTGGAGTAAAAATCACAAAAATCCAAAAAACGAATTCAGCTGGTATCGTCAAAAAGAAAAGCAAGAGCCTTTTAACGAAATTTTAAAAGTAATAACCGTCTCACTTGCCAAAAATAGAGAGTGCGGAAAAGAATGGATTTTTAACAAAAAGGCTGATTTTTATCTTTCATCAACTTTTTTTAAACAAAATGCCGTAGTGGATAGCTTTGATAAGGTTAAATATAAAAGTGGAATTGCTATCATTTACACAACGCAAGATACAAGGCTTAAAGCAAGGCTGAATTCTTTATTTTTAAATGCGGATTGGCTAACTTACAGCACACAAGCTACAAATGGTTGTTATCATATCGGCAAATCGCATATTTTTCAACTTTTATCAGACAAGGGCTATAATGAATATCAATGAAATTTTAAGTCAAATTATCGAAGAAAAGTATCGCCAACTCCAACAGGTTCAAACAAAAGAAGGAATTTTTGCGAAAATCAACAGCTTTGAGGGTAATGCTGTCGGTCAAATCGGCGAAGCATTTGTAAAAACAATTTTTGAAAAATTACAAATTCCCATTGATGATAAAAGACAAACAATACACGATGAATTTGACATACTTTCAAATGGACGAAAAATAGAAATAAAAACCGCTCGAAAGGGCTTAAACAATAATACTTTTCAATTTAACGGCATAAATCCGCGCTATCAATACGACTTGCTTATTTTAATCGGCATAAGTGCTGCAAGCGTTGGATATAGGATTTTAAGAAAAGATGATATCAGCTATAAACACGCACAAGGCAGAAATTACTTTGCTCAAATCGAAAACAAAGAAAAGCAACTTGTCAAAATGAACCCAAATAACGAAGTCAATTTTAAGCTTACCTTAAATCTCAAAGAACTCAAAGATATAAATAGCTTTAAAGATGAACTCGAATTTTACCTTGTATAATTTTAATTTTTCACAACAATGCCTTGTTGTATCATCTCAATCACGCAAAATACATTTTATCTTAAATTTATGCTGAATTTGCTTTACTCATTCTCCAAAATCAGCTTTTTGAGTGCTGCCATTCTTATGGCAACGCCGTGTTTGACTTGCCTTAAAACAAGACTTCGCTCATCAGCAAGCACTTCATCGCTTATGTCTATGTTTCTATGCACGGGTCCTGGGTGCAAGATGATGACTTTTTTGTCCTTTATGCGCTCTTTGGTGATACAAAAATCGCTTGCATAATCTTTGAGCGAGCCATACATTTGCGTTTCGTGGCGTTCGGTTTGGGTGCGAAGGCTCATTATAATGTCAGCTTGTTCTATGCCCTCATCAAGCCTGTGGCACTTTGGCAAATCTACCTTTGGCATAAAATGTGGCGGAGCGACAAGCACGACTTTTATGCCAAAACGCGCTAAAAGCTCGATATTTGAAGCCGCAACGCGTGAATTTTTTATGTCCCCAACGATGATGAGCGTTTTGCCCGCAATGTCGCCCTTAAAATGCTTTTTTATGGTAAATAAATCAAGCAAGGCTTGCGTGGGGTGAGCGTGCTTGCCGTCTCCGCCATTTAGCACAGGGCAATGCACATATTTAGCAAGCTTCAAAGGCACGCCACTTCTTGCGTGGCGCATCACAATCGCACTTGGTCCCATCGCGTCTAAATTTGCAGCCGTGTCATAAAGCGTCTCGCCCTTGCTTGACGAGCTGCGCGACACATCAAGGCGCAAAACCTTCGCATCAAGCCGTTTAGCCGCTGTTTCAAACGATGAAAGCGTGCGCGTGGAGTTTTCAAAAAAGATAGTCGTTACGCTTTTACCTTTAAGCAAATCACGCGGCTTTTCGTCCAAAAAGCTTTCAGCATCTTTAAAAAGTGCTAAAACTTCATCGTTTGCCAAGTCCCTAGTGGTGATTAAGTGCCTCATTTTAAGCCTTTCTTTATAAATTTTTAGCCTTTTAGCTCTAAATTCAACTCTCTTTTCGAGCAAACAGCGGTAAAAAGCACATCTGTGGAGCTGTTAAGTGCTGTTTCTACGCTATCTTGCACCACGCCGATGATAAAGCCCACCGCGACAACCTGCATAGCAATGTCATAGTCTATGTTAAAAAGCGAACACGCAAGCGGTATGAGTAGCAAAGAACCGCCAGCCACGCCACTCGTGCCACACGCCGCAAAAGCAGCGATGATGGCGAGCAAAAAGGCTTGAAAAAAGCTGACTTGCAAGCCCACAGTGTGCGCTGCGGCAAGGCTTAACACCGCTATGGTAACGGCTGCTCCTGCCATATTTATCGTTGCGCCTAAGGGAATGGCTATGCTATAAAGGTCTTTTTCTATGCCAAGCCTTTCGCAAAGGGCTAAATTCACGGGGATATTTGCCGCTGATGAACGGGTAAAAAAGGCAAAAATCGCGCTGTGTTTGAGGCAGATAAAGATGAGCGGAAAGGGGTTTTTGCGGGTAAGGGCAAAAACGATGAGCGCATTTATCACAAAAGCCACAAAAAGCATAACGCCCACAAGCA
>OARB01000043.1_pt1 | contig 25886 bp, 28 predicted proteins | sample 1475561 | NCBI WGS metagenome assembly OARB01 (sample SAMEA3360673, study PRJEB22359) | human gut metagenome | biome: ENVO:urban biome; feature: ENVO:human-associated habitat; material: ENVO:feces | place: Bangladesh | collected 2011
TATCGGCGTTTTGTGAATTTTGAGTATTTGGTTGAGCTTTTAAGCCAAGATTATGCGATACTTTTTGCCAAAGAGGACAAGGGTTTTGCGCCTTTTAATGGCGAAGATGACTTTTTTGTGCGTGTGGTAGCAAGGAAAATGTAGTATATATCGTCGTTTAAGGAAATGTTAAGATTTTTGTGCTATAATGCCACATAAGCTTGAAAGGAGTGAATTTATGAATGCCGATGAAGATAAGCAAGAAATAGAGGGTGAAGAAACCCTTGCGAGCGAATTTGATGAAAATGATGAAATTTATCCACTTAATTCTATTCGTATAGAAAAAGGCAGAATGAGTCTCTATGAAATAAAAAGGCAGTATGAGGAAAGAAAGCAGCTTGTGCTAGACCCTGAATTCCAGCGAGAGTATGTTTGGACACAAAAGCAAAAGTCCGAGTTAATAGAATCTATCTTAATGGGTATTCCTATCCCCATTGTATATCTTTTTCAAACCAAAGATACATTGATACAAGTCGTTGATGGTAGGCAAAGAATAGCAGCTATTATTGAATTTATGAATGATAAATTTAGACTCACCGAGCTACAAATAATAAAAAATATAAAAGGTAAAAGGTTTAAGGATTTAGAGCCAATACAGAAACGAAAAATTGAGGATTATCAAATTGATACTTATCTCATACAACCACCTACACCTGAAAGAGTAAAATTTGATATATTTGATAGAGTAAATCGCGGTGGCACTAAACTCAATAAGCAAGAAATGCGCAATGCACTATATCAAGGACAAACAACGAAGTTGATAAAAGAGTTGAGCGAATTAGACAGTTTTAAAAAAGCAACTGATAATTCAATTAAATCAAAGCAAATGAAAGATAGATATATTATTTTACGATTTATTAGTTTTTATTTATATTTTTCAAAGAAACTTGACGGCATTGAATACAAAAGCAATATAGATGATTTTTTGGCAGAGATTATGCAATATCTCAATAAAGCTGATTCGCAACTTATTATACAATTAAAGAATATGTTTGATGAAACTATGAAATTTGCGTACAAAAATTTCGGCACGGATGTATTTCGTTTTAGCAACGAGGGTTATTCAAATAAACGCCCTGTAAATATGGCATTATTTGAGTGTTTAAGCTTTGCCTTTGCTTTGTGTATTCAAAATAATATTAAGATTGATAAAAAAGAATTAGATAATTTGAAAAATAAATTTGACGAGTCGGGTAAATTTATAAGCGGACTTGATAGTGTCTCAAATGTAGAATATCGATTTAATGAAGCGAAAATGCTTGCAATGGAGGAGTTAGAATGATACAAAGCATTCATATACAAAATTTTAAAAGTATAGAAAATCAAATCTTTGATTTTAAGCCACTGACTATACTCACGGGGACGAATTCTGCCGGAAAGTCTAGTGTTATACAAGCAATACTTTTTTATATAAATAGAGCTAATCATAATGTGGTTCTAAATAATTATTTGCATTCTTTAGGCACTCAAAGAGATTTGTTTTTTGTCAATGCTTCAAAAAAGCAATGCACGATTTTGCCGATAATAAATGGCAAAGAAATGTTACCTATGAATATGGTTTTTGATTTAGATACAACACAAAACGATAAAGTTTCATCGACACAAAATGCCAAATGCACACCAAAATTTGAACAAGATATTTTTTATCTTTCTGCTAATAGAATTGGACAAGAAAATATATGTCAAATTCAAGATAATATTAAAATTGGAATAAGTGGAGAGTATATTTTTGGATTTTACGAATTTTACAAAAACATTCGATTAGAAAATGAAAAATTGATACGCAAAGAAGCAAATGCAGAGTCTTTAAATGCTCAAGTTAATTTTTGGCTGAATAAAATTTTAGATTTAAATTTAATGCCACTTACACAAAAAATAGATAATATAAGAGTAAAAGTATCCTATCATAATTTTGATTTAGATGGTGCTGAAATGTCCCCATTTAATCTTGGTGCGGGTGTGAGTTATCTCACTAAAATCCTTATTTTAGGACTATCACTAAAAGAAGGTGATATACTCATCGTAGAAAATCCAGAAGTGCATTTGCATCCCAAAGCCATTTCTAGGTTTGCTGAATTTTTTATGTTTTTGGCTAATGGTGGAATCCAAGTGATTTTAGAAACACACTCTGAACATATCATTAACAAAATGCGATACTTTGTGTTCAAAGGACAACTTTCAAGTAAAGAAGTGCAAATCTATTACCGAGAAAGATTTGATAAGCCTTTTGATTCCATAAGAATCAACGATAAAGGCAAATATATCAATATAGATGATAAAATCATAGAGTTTCCAGCAGGGTTTTTTGATAGTGATTTAGATGAACTATTGGAGATGATGTAATGAATTTTTCTTTGGCAATAGATGATATTTTGGCTGAGGAACTTTGCAAATTTAGGGTAAATCAACAATGTGATATAGATATGGTTGAAAGGACACTGCATTATTATAAGGGCTATCCAATTTTTACAAAGGGTTATTTTGATAAATATTACACCGATAAAAATATACAAAGAAATTTAGCACAATCAAACTCATCTATAACTTGGGACTCCATAGAAACAATCAGTAAAGGCACTATATATAAAGTTATATTATCTAGTCAAAAAAATGTCAATTTTCCTTATATTTCAATCTATGATGATAAAATAGAAAATAACTTTACTGCAACATTTTTGAGTAGAGAATCTAGACAAAAAGCGATTGACCATTTAAAAGACTTGCTAAGCAATGCAGTAAAAATATTAGTATATGACAACTATTTGTTACAACCTGATAGAAACGGTCAATTTAATAATTGGCAATCTTTTATTCAATTTTGTTCTTTATTATTACCGAGAAAATCATTAAATATAAAATATTTGCAACAAATAAGCCCAGCAAGAAACAATAGCAATTACACCATATATCAAAACTCGCAACAAGATATAGCAAATATATGTCAAAATTGGAGTTGGAGTATTGTATCTACCCAGCCAAATACATATTCCCACGATAGATATTTAATCATTAATAACGGGCATAGCAAAATCGAAATAATCTTTACGAGCGGGATACGCCATTTGATGAATAATTCCAAAGATTTCACCTATATTGTGAGGCGACATAAACAATGAAACAAATAACAAATACAACAATGACACAAAGTTTTAAAACTCGTTATGTGGAAAGAAACCATTACAATAACGATGGTTATTTATTCCGTAAAGAGTTTAGAGAAGATATAAAATCCGCACACCCTTATATCGCACCTTTTATTATATGTTTTTCTCCGCTTTTGAAAAAACTTTATATCAATCGACATTCTAAACAAATAAAAGACAAGATTAAAAAACGCCCGTATAAAGCACTTTGGCTTGTTCCGTTTTATCTTTTGGCAAAGGTAGCGAAAATTTTAGGGGTTAAATGGGATAATCTTGGAGTAAGGATTCGCCTTTGGTATGGTAAGGTGGATATACCTTATTTTGAAGTTGTTCTTACCACTCGTTGCACTATGCGTTGCGAGCATTGTGGAAATTTAATGCAGTATTTTAGCCCTAAAAATCAATACACTTGCAGTGCAGATGAGATTTTAGAAACTTTAAACACTATATTTGAAGTAGTAGATAGCGTAGGTTATGTCCAAATACTTGGCGGAGAGCCACTTTTGTTTAAAGATATTGTTAAAGTGGTGGAAAGATTAGATACAGAGCCAAAGTTAAGAAAATTTGGGATAATCACAAATGGCACGATAAAACCTAAACAAGATTTACTCGTGGCTTTGAGTAAGTCAAAAAAATTTTGCTTTGATATAAGTGATTATAGTTCATCGCCAAATCTTAAAGTCAAGCTTTATTATAAAGAAATCATTAGCTTGCTAGAAGAGTTTCATATACCTTAGTAAAAACTTATGTTCCAGTAGGTGTGCAAACCGATGAGGTGTTGCAAATACAAGATTATAGTAAAAAAGATAAAAGCAAAAAGGAATAAAATGACGCCCAAAGTTTCCGTTATAATCCCATTTTACAATGTAGAAAAATATATCGGTCGTTGTTTGCAAAGTGTCGTGGGGCAAAGTTTTGATGATATAGAAATCATCTGTGTTGATGATTGTTCGCCTGATGATTCTTTGCGAATTGTTCAAAAATATGCGAGTTTTGACAAACGCATCAAAATCGTCTCAAACCCCCGTAATTTAAGGCTCGGGAAGGCGCGGGAAGCCGGATTTTTTGCTGCAAATGGTGAGTATGTAACCTTTGTCGATAGTGATGATACTATCAGTTTTGATTATGTTGAAAGGTTATACAATAAAGCAAAAGAAACGGACGCGGAGGTGGTAAAGGCTAATGCGAAAATTATATTTAAAAACGGCTACTCTATGATAAAAGAAGAGAGTGAGCTTATAAATCAAAATTTCACAAATGGAAAAAGTTTATTGCTCTCAAATTGGTTTGATTTGTGGGGATTTCTCATCAGAAAGGATTTGATAGTAGATAACAAAATAATGCCAGATGCGATAAATGGCGATGATTGCTGTATCGTCCGCATATTTTATTATGTAAAGAAATTTGCTATTGTTGATGAGGCGTTTTATTATTATTATTACGAAAACGAAAACTCATTTTCAGGCACGATGAATTATGCAAGCTTTAAGATAAGATATGATTGTGTCTCATCTCAAATTCAGCTGATAAATTCTTTTGAAAATGTAGATAAAGATACATATATAGCTTTTGTGAAAATTCATTTGAAAAATGCGTATGATATGGTAAAAACAATCTGTCAATACACTAATAAAGAGTGGGAAACGCTGATAGCAAATGAATTTATCCGCGTTATAAATGATGAAATCAAGCTAACAAGTGATGAAAAGCAAAAATATATTTTGGATTTGATAGACAAAGACATTTTGATGGCGATAAATACTTGTGATACTGCAATTCTCATAAAACTTGCTCAAAGACAAGCAAAAAGTGCGGGTAAATTTGCAAGACTATGGGCTAGGATAGTGTCATCTTTTGTGCCGTTTAAAGAAGCTAGAATCAAATTTCGCAACAAAGTTTTGCGTTCATTTAGCTTTGAAAACTTACTTTTTACCGACAAATCATAAATCTTTACATAGGGTTTCAAACTCTTTGTAATAAGTCCAGCTTTCTATTATATCAGGGCGCATTTGTTTGAGACACTCTAACTCCGTGTCTAAAATATCTTTGAGTTTTTGTCTTAATGCTTTATCTTTTTTAAGATAATCTAAAATGTCGGCGGAGACAAATCGCCTTGATATCTCTAACTCAACCCTTTTCATAAACTCGTGTTTAAAATACTCAAAATACTTGATTGTCGCTTGTTTCATCGTCTTGTCAAAAATTTTATACTCATCTTTGTTGATATAAAGTCGTATGTCGCTACCTTTGTAAAGCCAGTTTGAACCCCAAATTTCATTTGATATATCGATAAAATTTTCTTTATTAGTTTCGCTCATATATTGATATAAAACAATCAAAATATCAATTTTTATGTTTGAGCTGTCTTTGTTATACTCTTTATTTAAATATAAATAAGCATCACTTTTAAAAAGATTGAGAGTCAATGGTAAAAAACCTTCTATATCTTCCTCCATAATGCCCTCAAAAAATGTTTTATCTTTTGGTTCTATGAGTTTATATCTTTGGGCGAGTTTTTTTGTCGTCTCATAGGCATTGTTTGGCATTAGTTCGTTATCTGTGTCGATAAAATCAATTTGAGTTTTTTTAACCCCTTTTATAGCTGTGCTTTGACGAAGTATATGCGGTGCAATGAGATAATTAAGAGCTTTTTGTAAATTTAAATCATACACATACTCAAACATATCCAAAACTGCTGGTAAGTTATCATTTAATGTAAAGAATCGAGTTTTATTTGCTTGAAAGTCGATATTATTGACAAGTAAAAGTTTGATGAAAGGGTCTCTCACCTGCACCAAAATAGGCACTTTGCGACTGAAAAAATCACAATATCGTCTAAATTCAACTTCTGTATAATCCAAATAATCATACTGCACAAAAGGTAAAATCTTAAAATCATTTGCATTAGCTGGATTAACAAGAAAATTGTAAAAACTTGTATAGATAGTTTTCAAATTCTTTGGCAAGTGGTCTTGTCCGCGTTTTGCTCCGCATTTTTCTAAAAAATCCAAAAGTGCGTTGTGCCCCATATTTGAGCCGGAAAGGATGATTAAATCATATTTTGGTGGCAAGGGCAAATTCAACTCATAAGCTAACTCAGCTGAGATAGACTCATAATCAACAGCGCTTGGGTCTAAAAGTGGCGGATAAGGGTGCTTTGTGTCGATATACTTCTCTTGAAATTCTGTTGAGTTCAACCAAATTTGACTTTGTAAAATAGCTTGTTTTATAAATTTATATTGTTTAATGGCGTGTTGTAGGTTATCATATCTTTCTTTGTGTTTTTGCTCCCATTTTGAAATTTTCAAGTTATCGCTTATCAATTTATAAACACTAAGTTTCAGCAAGGAACTAAGATAGTATTTTGAAGCTTTAACGAAAGAAAAAAGGCTCCCTTTACGATGAAATTTGATAAGCGATTTAACTTTGATACTGTATGGTTGTTTGTATTTGCTATTATCTAACATTAAGCACCACCTCATTTTTTAAACAATACGACATTGCATCTTGCGAGTATATCACATACTAGCTTAATGTAAGCTTAAAATTTAAGCTTACATTAAGCAATATGTAAGGTTATTTAGTGTATAATGATGCTGTTTTTATTTTAGGAAATTTCAAAATGATTAGTGTTGTATTAGAGTGTGAATTACCAACAACTATAAATAAAAGGATTTTTTAATGATACCATTTAACAAACCATTTGTCATAGACAAAGAGATAGACTATATCAAAGAGGTGATTGAAAGTAGTGTTATACGCGGAGACGGCGAGTTTAGCGCAAAATGCCACAACTTTTTGCAAGAAAATCTGCCTGCCAAAAAGGCGCTTTTAACGCACTCTTGCACCGCAGCACTTGAAATGGCGGCGATCCTTGCAGATATAAAGGCGGGCGATGAGGTGATAATGCCTTCATACACCTTTGTTTCAACCGCAAACGCCTTTGTGTTAAGAGGTGGCGTGCCTGTGTTTGTGGATATCAAACCTGATACTAAAAACATTGACGAAAATCTCATCGAAGCCGCTATAACAAGCAAAACAAAGGCGATCGTCCCTGTGCATTACGCTGGCGTGGCGTGCGAGATGGATAAGATTATGCAAATAGCCAAAAAGCACAACTTAATCGTCATAGAAGACGCCGCGCAAGGCGTTTGGAGCGAGTATAAAGGGCAAAAGCTTGGCACGATAGGTGATATAGGGTGTTTTTCTTTTCACGAAACTAAAAATGTCATTAGCGGTGAGGGTGGAGCTGTCATCATCAACAATGACAAATTTATACAAAGAGCCGAAATCATCAGAGAAAAGGGCACAAACCGCTCGCAATTTTTCCGTGGCGAGGTGGATAAATACACTTGGGTTGATGTCGGCTCATCTTACTTGCCTTCTGACATAATAGCCGCTTTTTTATACTCTCAGCTTGAAAATATCGACAAAATCAACAACAAAAGGCTGCAAATTTGGAATGAGTATCACCGCTTTTTTGAAAAATACGAAAAAGCTGGACTGGTAAAACGCCCATTTGTGCCACAAAACTGCACGCATAATGCGCATATGTATTACATTTTGTTTGAAAATCTGCAAAAAAGAAGCGAGTTCATCGCTCACCTCAAAGCAAACGCCATAAACCCAGTCTTTCACTACATCCCGCTTCACTCTTCACCCGCTGGAATGAAATTTGGCAAAACTTGCGGGGATATGCACACGACAAATCAAATCTCCGACACTCTTGTGCGAATGCCGCTTTTTTATGGGCTTTGTGATGAAAATATGCAAACTATTAAAAGTGTAGTGCGGAAATTTTTTGAAAATTTTAGATGATAGGGAGAAAATAAGCAATGAGAATTCAAATTATACAAAAACTTATCGACAAAATTAGGGGAAAGGAAGCTAGGCTGAAAAAAACGACTGAGGTTGTTAAGCAATATAGATTTATCCACATAATGTTTAATGACAAATTTGGCAAAGCTTGGGTGGATTTTGTGAATAAAAATTTCGACACCGAAGAACACTATGCACTCTTTTTCATAGTCGAAAATACCGCAAAGCTCAAAAATTCAAATCATTGGCATTACCGAAGTGCTGAATTTTATAAGGATTTATTTAAGCCTATAAATTTAAAGCTAGAAACAACTTATGATGATGCTAATGAAGAGATTAGTGTGATGTGTGGGAGATGAGAATTTGTTATGAGCAAAAAGAGTAATAATATATTAGAATTTATGAAAAAACATTGGTTGTTGTGTCTAATTATTATTTTATGTGGCACATTAAGTGTTGTTGCTCGATATTTTAATAATGTAATATTTTTAGTTAATGTTTTAGAAAATATATGTGTAGCTTTGTTGGTTTCTGGTTTTATTTTAAGATACATAGAAAAGCAAGATAGAGAAATTTTTCACCACGAAATCATCAATGTGCAAAAACAAACGGCGCAAGATGCCATTCAGTCAGTATTTCAAAGACTTATAGATAAAAATACTTTTGAGATGATACAAAAAGATATTTTTCAAGGTAAATTTGTCCGCAAAAATGTTACTTGGAAGTATACTATAAAAAAGAAAGATGAAAATAATAAAGAAATAACCCTAACAAGAATCATACAATACACTTTAAAAAATATAACACAAGAAACACAAAATGAGAGATTTTATATTTATTCTGATAGCACTAATATACATTGTAAATTAACCTGCACAAAAATATCTGTTAAACAAAATAAACAATGGGAGGAATTATCAATAAAAAAAGATGAAAAAGGTAAAGAATATAGAGAAGTTAAACTCGAAGAGCAAAAAGAATTAGAAGTAAGCCTAGAAATGATTGAAAAATTCAATGAAACATTAGATTATATTTATGCCGTGCATTCTCCTAGATTTGGTATGGTTGGGTTAAAATTAGATGTATCGTTCCCAGAAGATTATGAATTTGAAATTGTTGTCGATGCTTTTTCAAATAAACTAGAAGAAATACCAAGTAAAATACAAGGACAACGCACTTATCAAACAGACAAAGCTATCTACAAAGGACAAGCAATAGAATTTATTTGCTACCCAAAGACAAACCAAACACAAATCCAAAGGACACCAAATGACAACCAAAAAGACACATAAACTTTGCGTTCTAATGCCTTCATATAATAAAGGCTCATATATAAAAGAAGCCATTGATTCTGTTTTAGCACAAGAAACAAATTTTGATTTTCAACTCATCATAACAGACGATGCATCGACTGATGAGACATTAGATGTTGTGAAAGAAATTCAATCAAAACACCCAAATGAAATCATATTGCTTCCTTCAAAAAAAATCAAGGCTTACTTTCTAATATCATAAAAGCTTACAAAGAAATGAAATGTGAATATTTTTGTGTTTTAGATCCTGATGATTATTATACAGATACAAAATTTTTACAAAAAAGCTGTTGATTTTTTAGATAAAAATAAAGAATTTAGCATTTATGCTAGCGATGTTATGGTAATCGATGCTTATGGCAAACAATTTCGAAGGGCAAACTTAAAAGAGGATTTTGTGGATTCTGACTTTAATGATATGCTAAAAGGCAAGGCTGTTTTAGGACACACCACTGGTTCTATTTTAGAAACAATTATTTTAACGATAAAATTATAGAATTTTTAGAATCCAAATGTGCAAATGGACATACATACAAAGAAGTAGCGTATAGAGAAGATGATTTTAGAAATAGAGTTCATCTTTCAATAGGCAAAGCGCATTTTGTTAATGAAATAGTGGGAGTATATAGATATACTGAAAATTCTTTATATCGTGGTGCAAACTCTTTAAGGCAAAATTTATTAGGTGTTCGTGCACTTCTTGATATGTATGATTATTTTGGAGAGAAAAATATAGAGTGGATTGACTTGGCTCTTGACGGATTATGCGAAGTTAATTTAGAAATAGTAAAATCTTACAATAATATAAATGATATGATAGAATTAAATCAAGCTTTATATAGAATTTCACAAATCAACACTAATGGATTTGAGAAGGTTTTAAGAATGATTTTATTTAAAGATAATAAAAAGGATGAGGCAAAAAATTTGACATTGCGATACAAGTTGTTATACAAAATATATAAATACCTTGACAAGAAAATAACCAAAAAACTAGAACGCATTTACTAGCTTATCCGCAAAGGGGACTAAATGATACCATTTAACAAACCATTTGTCATAGACAAAGAGATAGACTATATCAAAGAGGCGATTGAAATCGGCGTTATACGCGGAGATGGCGAATTTAGCGCAAAATGCCACAACTTTTTGCAAGAAAAGCTACCCGCTAAAAAGGTGCTTTTAACGCACTCTTGCACCGCAGCACTTGAAATGGCAGCAATCCTAGCAGGTATAAAGCCTGATGTCAAAATATAGATAAAAAAGATTATGGTTTAAATGATGAATTTATCGATGAAATTTTTAGCACACTCAATTCGCGTGCAAAAAACGGCGTTTTTGATATAAATTTAGTTCAAAATGCCATCAAACGACAATTATAAAAATTTTTGCAAATTCATCTCAAATTTCATCGCCACAAATCAAATTTTAAATTTAAATTCACGCCATTTCATTTTGATTAGCTAAATTTCACTATAATTTTCGTTTAAAATTCACAAACAAGCAAATTTTTGCGAAAATGCGAGATGATGAAAGGTAAAAAAGTGAGACTTTTTGGCACAGACGGCGTTAGGGGCAAGGCTGGTGAGTTTTTGGATAGCTTTTTAGCTATGCGGCTTGCTATGGCGGCTGGCATTTATTTCAAGGATAGCGCGCTTACAAACAACATTTTAGTCGGCAAGGACACGCGCCGCAGCGGTTATATGATAGAAAACGCCATAGTTTCTGGGCTTACAGCCATAGGATACAATGTCATTCAAATAGGACCTATGCCAACGCCCGCGATTGCGTTTTTAACAGAAGATATGCGTTGTGATGCGGGGATTATGATTTCAGCTTCGCACAATCCTTACTTTGACAACGGCATTAAATTCTTTGACGCTCACGGCAACAAGCTGGGCGAAGCAGCCGAAGCGCAGATAGAGCGCATTTACGCTGATGACAAACTCATCGAAAGAGCCAAAAGCAAGGAAAACGCCATAGGACAAAGCAAGCGAATTGACGATGTCATCGGGCGTTACATAGTAAGTATCAAAAACTCTTTCCCTAAAAACCTTACTTTGAAAAGCTTACGCGTGGTGCTAGATGTGGCAAATGGGGCAGCTTACAAGGTCGCGCCTACTATTTTTAAAGAACTTGGTGCTGAGGTTATAGTGCTAAACGACAAGCCAAACGGGCTTAATATCAACGAAAATTGCGGGGCTTTGCACCCTATGAATTTAGCCTTAGAGGTGAAAAGGTTGCGCGCTGATGTTGGTTTTGCCTTTGATGGCGATGCAGATAGGCTTGTGATAGTCGATGAAAAGGGCGAAGTGGCAAATGGAGATAGCGTTTTGGGCGTGCTGGCGGTGTATCTTAAAGAACAAGGCAAGTTAAATTCCGCTGTGGTAGCCACTATAATGAGTAACGGCGCTTTAAAAGAGTTTTTAAACGCCCATAAAATCGAGCTTGCTACCTGCGCTGTGGGCGATAAATTCGTGCTTGAAAAGCTCAAAGAGCTTAAAGGTAACTTTGGCGGCGAGCAAAGCGGGCATATAGTCTTTACAGACTATGCTAAAACGGGCGATGGGCTAATCGCAGCCTTGCAGTTTTCAGCCCTAATGCTCACCAAAAAGCAAAGTGCAAGCAAGATTTTAAGCGTTATCAAGCCTTATCCGCAGCTTTTAACAAATTTAAAAGTAAGCGAAAAAAAGGATTTAAGCAAGCTCAAAGGCTTGAAAGAGCTTGAAAAAAGCCTTAAAGAAAAGGGCGTAAATTCGCTTTTTCGCTACTCAGGCACTGAAAATCTCATTCGTTTGCTTTTGGAGGCAAAAGAGGGCAAAAATTTAGAAAGCCAGATGAAAGAAGTGATAAGTTTTTTCAAAAAGGCTTTGAATGATTAGCTCAAATTCAACACAAAATTCACTTAAAAAGGCTCAAAATGCTTAAAAAAATCGTTGTGTTTGTCTTTGCTTTTACGCTTATTTTTATCATCGACCAAGGCGTCAAATACTACACGCTCCACACTCTGTGCGACAGCAACATCATCAAAGATGGCAAAATTTTAATGCAAGAAGGCGATGAGCTTTTCGCCCAAAACAGCTGCGCGGGCAAGAAGCAGGGCGAGTATATCAGCCTTGTCGGCACGCTTAACACGGGTGTGGCGTTTTCTATGTTTAGTGGCAAAGAAGAGCTGAAATTCGTGCATTTGGGGCTTTTGGTGCTGCTGCTTTTGTATTTGCTTTGGCAACGCAAGTTTTTCAGCGACCACTTAATCGCCTTTGCCTTGCTTTTTGGAGCGGGTTGTTCTAATTTATTTGACCGCTTTATTTACGGCGGGGTTGTGGATATGTTTTTTTGGCACAAGTGGTTTGAATTCGCGGTGTTTAATGTCGCCGATGCGACTATAAATTTGAGTGTCGCTCTCATTTTAATCAAAGAATTATTTTTTCGCAAAAAGCGACATTATGAAGAAAATTTTAGCTAAAATTCACTCAAAAGGGGGACAAAATGGACTTTTTTAATGATTATTATCAAATCATCAAAGCCTTGCATTTTTTGGCTTTTGTATCGTGGATGGCGGCGCTTTTTTATATGCCGCGCCTTTTCGTGTATCACACGGAGAACAAAGACAACGCCGACTTTGTGCGGGTTGTGAAGGTGCAAGAACGCAGGCTTTACAAGGGCATACAAGTGCCTGCTATGCTTGGAGCGGTGATTACAGGCGGTGCTATGCTTTGGGCGCACTGGGAGTTGCTGATGGTTGCGCCATCGCCTTATGTGCCGTTTTTTCACATTAAACTTGCTTGTGCCTTGCTTTTGCTGGTGTATCATTTCAGCACGGCGCACTATTTAAAGCAGTTGCGCGATGATAAATGCACCAAAAGTGGCGTGTTTTTCCGCGCTTACAACGAAGTGCCGACCTTGCTTTTCATCGGTATCGTGTTTAGCTTTGCGCTGGCAAAGGTGCTTTGATAGGCTTTTAAAAGACTTTCACAAGGCTAAAATTCAGGCTTTAAAGCCTGAATTTTAGCAGTATCCTTGCTCTATCATCGCATTTGTTGTCAAAATCAAATCGCCCTTTGCAAGCCTTTTAAATGGCATTGCTATCATTTACAAGCTTTTTAAAAAGGCTTCCAAAGCTAAAATTTCATCTCTTGTTAAATTCAGCTTTTTGATGAGTGGGTCGGTTTTTGGCAAAAGCGGGTCATTTTCCGTGCCTTTTTCCACAGCCACAGGAAAGCCTGCATTATACATATTTATCACGCCTATGAGATGAGGAAACAGCCCGCCGTGCATATAAGGCGCGCTACGAGAGACGCTCACAAGGCTTGGGGTTTTAAATTTGCCCGCATCGGCTGGATTTTTCGTAACTTCATATCGCCCTAAATCCTGCAACTTGCGCCCGTAAAAAGACAAGCCGATATTATGATATTTATTATCGCTTAACATTGCTCCGTAATGGCAGTTCATACACTCGCCCTTGTTGCGAAATATATCAAGTCCCCAAAGCTCTTTATCGCTCAAAAAACGATAATCCCCATTTAAAAAAGCGTTAAAACGGCTATTTTTAGGCACGACAAAACTTCTTTCATAAGTGGCTATGGCTTTGGCTATGCTGTCTATGTTGATGAGTTTTCTTGCGCTTTCAAGCTCTTGGCTTGGAAATTTAGCGACTAAATTCTTGTCGATTTTGATTTCATCTCTTAAAAAACTGCGCAATCTTTTTGTGGCATTTTGCTCAAAAAGTTGTGGAAAATACTTTTTCCAAAGCCCTTGTTCGCTCTCATCGCCAAAGGCTGCTACAAAAAGCGGGTAGTATTCTGTGGCGTTTTTTATGGCGTTTTGGGCATTTTCAAGGCTGTTTGCCATTTCTTTTGGGTCGGTTATGGGACCTAGTGCTTGTTCTTCAAGGCTTTTTGCCCGTCCGTCCCAAAAAAGCTCGTCAAAAAAGGCTACCATTTGGATATTTGGCGCGTTTCGCCTCCCTCTTTGCCTGTCGTGTCCGTAAGAAAGCTTTAAGCCGTCAGTAAAGGCTAGCTCTTGGTTGTGGCAGTTTTGGCAAGAGATTTGCCCGCTTTTTGAAAGGCGTGGGTCGTTAAAAAGTCGTAAGCCCAAAAACGCCTTAATGTCGCTGTAAGCGTTGTTTTCAGGAAACGGCGGCTCTTTAAACGGCTCAAATTCGCGCCACTCTTTTACCACGCTTTCATCAAGCTTTGGTTTGTCCCACTCGCTCACAGGGCGGGCGTAAAGGGTGCGGTATTTGCTTAAATTCTGCTCGCTTTGATTGCTTGCGGTGTTTGGCTCGTTTTGTCCCACAAATTTAGCCAAAAGCGCCACTATACAGGCTAGCGACAAGCCTAAAAGTATGGCTAGGATTTTGTTTGTTTTCATCTTCTCTCCTCGTTTTCTTTGCGTTGCAAGCGGGCGTGGTGTTTGTGTTTTGCAAAGCCGCCACGCTTAAAACCGCTCGTAAGGCGTTAATATTTATACCCAAATTGTAGCCAAAACTGCCTGCCCACATCATACACAGGATAAGCCGCACTTGCGCTTAAAATGCTGCCTGTTGCCATATTGCCATTAGCCCCTGAAATAGTCGTTTCGTTTTTTAAATTTAAGACATTGATTATATCGACATTTGTATAAAACATTCCAGCCTTTCCCATATCAAATTCAAGTCCCGCGCGCATATCCCAAGTAAATGCGCCTTTGAAATGGTATTTGCCATATTGTCTCATCTTGTTGCCTATGGTGGTGTTATAATTTGGCGAACGAGTATTTAACAACACCATTCTATCATAACCTGAGCGGTAGCGAAAGAAATTATTCCACAAAAGCCTTGTAAAGCCTAGCCTCATCGTTTGCGTGGTGCTTAGCCTTAAAGTCCAAGGGAGAGCGAAATTTTCAGTAGGTCGCTCGCTGTATTTGATAATTTTGCCATCATATAAAATGTCAGGGTCATCGATATAGGTTTCATCAGCTGTGAAAGGATTATAAGCCCTATTTACAGCTGTATAATCAAAGGCAAATAAAAAGTGATGATACACATTAAGCGTTTTGAAAGGCTCGGTGTTTTCTATGCTTGCGGCGATAATGTCGCTTTTTGAGCTACCCTCATTAGTGTAGTAGTATCCCTTATTAAAACTTCCCCTTTGGATTATCTCATCTTTTCCCTGTCTGTTTATGTATTTGGCGTTAAAATTCACAACTCCTATATCTTGGCTTATCCCCACCATAACTTCATCGCTGTATGGTATGTCAAGCCTGTTAAATGCGTATTGCGATTTTGCGCTCACCTCACTTTCTACCCAAGGCGAGTTTATATCTGCGCGAGTGAGATTTTTTGTCGCTGCTAAAATGCTATCATAAAGTCTGTATGAGAAAAGATTGCGCCCATAATAGCGGTTTGCTCCAAAGCTTAGCCTTGTGTCAAAGCCCCCCCCCCTGCTCCAAGGTGCGATATAAGACAAGCTTAAACGCGGTGCGGCTGTGCCTTTGTCCATATAGCTGTCTCCATCGACACGAAGCCCAAGTCTAGCATTCATTTCGCCTATTTTAGCATAATCAAAAAGCCTAATATCTTCCTCGACATAAAAAGCATAAGATAAAACATCAAGTTTGGTAAGGCTTTTTTTGATGACATTTAAGGCTTTTATGTATTGTCCGTTTAATGCGGCAACGCCACCTGCGGCTGTTGTCGTGGCAGTAGAGCATAAAGGCACGCCAAACAAATCCACGCCCCCACAAGCTACACCAGCTCCTAATTCTTCAACATATCTGCCCTTTGTCGCTGCGCTGTAAGTGTTGTAATAATAATCATCAAGTATTTTTCTATTGACATACTGATAGTCAAATTCTGCGCCTACTCGCATTTTTAAAAATCCAGCCAAATCAAAATTCATATCGCTTTTATAACTTAGGCTGTGTTGCATTTGCTCTACATTGCTCACGCCACCCTCCATCGAGTAGCCAGATGAAGTTGCCGCCCAATTTTTATCCAAAGCCGAGTGCCTCCAAGTAAGAAAATAATTCTTATCGCTTTGGCGTGAATTTTGCAAAAGCGAGTAACCAAGCTGATTAGTCCAAAGCCCTAATCCTGTCTCCCACAAACCCTTTAAACCAGCTTGATAACCCCCTGTTTGCATAGTATAAAATGAGTCTTTTGCAATGCCGTTAAAATAGGTGTTAAACTGCGGCATATAGCCTAAATTTGCCTCCAAGCTAAAATCACTCGTTACATTATAAAACGCTTTTAAATAATAATTATCGCTGATTCTTTTTTGCTCTCTTGTATCAAAGGCTTGTGTGGGGTTAAAGTATTGATTTGCCGTAGTGTAGCCATTTAAGGGAATGTAAGAACGAGTGGTGGAAAACGCACCGATAATGCCAAATTTGTCATTTGCCCAGCCTTCAATGCTTGCTTTGATTAAATGCTTGCTGAATTTGGGTTGAAATTTCTCGTCCGTGCTGTTTGCTAAATTTTCTTCAAATTCTTCGGCTATGTGATATTGAGTGAATTTATCGCTTGTGTGCTGATAGCTTATGTCAAAATGCCAGCCGTCTCGTCTTGGGTTGCGGACATTTGCCTCGACAACACCGCCCGTAAAGCCTCCATAAGCTGCGCCTATGTTAGAATCAAGCACCACAATGCTTTCAAGCAAGCTTGTATCTATGTTAAAGCCTTGACTTCGCTGTCCGCCACGCAAACCTTGACTCGCTCCGCCACTGCTGCCGCTTGCATTGCTTGCGGGGTCTAAATCGTTGTTCATATTAAAGCCATCAAGCTGAAAGTTGTTTTGATAAAAAAGCCCACCGCTTATGCTTATGTTTGCAGGGTCGATTTCGCCCGGCGTATTTGAGCTAAGCTGTGCATTATCAAACTGCACATTTGGCAAGACTTTAAGCGCACTTGTAATGTCGCCGTTGCCATTTGGGGCTGAATTTAAGCCACTTTTATCCAAAGAACTGCCTGAAAGATACTTAATCACAGGATTTGGCGCGCTTATAACCGTAGGTGGCAACTCATAAGTTGGTGTCAAATCCACTCCACTTTGCGAACGCGTGGTATTTTGCTCGGTGTTTAAATTTACGCTTGTTGTTTGTGCGTTTTGAGCCTCATTTGCCTCATCGGCAAAAAGGCTTGTGGCTACGAGCAAGATAAAGGCTTTGGTTTTCATTTTTTTCCTTTATAAAATGTAAATTTTTACTCTATAAATTTGAGTGCGAATTTTTGCTCTCAAATTTAAATGAGAAAAATTTTGATGAAATAATAATATAAATTTTCAAAATTTAAGCTTAAAAATTTATAAATTTTGAAAATTTTTTTCAAAATTTTTCAAAAATTTACTTAAATATAGAATTTATAGAGTTTTAAAAATTTACAAAAATGATAAACTTTATAAAAATATAATTTTCATATAATAATAAGCTATATTATTTTGATAAAGCTAAAAAAATTTTATTTGTTTAAAAGCTCAAAGCGAGCTATCATTAAGGTAGATTGCCACGCCCGTATGTTTGCTTGCAATGTCAAGCAAACATACTTTGTGCGCCACTTCAACCCGTTCGCAAGGGCGACATATCAGGCAAAATTCAGCTCAAAGTTAAATTCATCTCAAATTCAGCAAAAGCACTTGAATTTTAAGCAAATTCAGCGAATTTTATATTAAATTCAGCTAAAAATTCAAATTTTTGCCCTTTTCATTTACTTTATGATTAAATTTTTTTCATTACAATGCAAAAAATTCAAATTTTAAGGACAAAAATGCAAAAACACACCCAAATCAAAGGCTTTGAAAAGTTCAAAATCATCATCATTTTGGCGCTTATGTCTTCCATCGCGCCGCTTTCAACCGATATGTATTTGCCAGCACTCCACAAGGTGCAGCAAAGTTTCGCCACTACGCCCTTTCTCACTCAGCTTTCTTTGGCGGCGTTTTTTGTCGCCTTTGCTTTGGGACAGCTGATTTATGGACCATTAAGCGACATTTTTGGGCGCAAAAAGCCCTTGTATGTGGGGATTGCGCTTTTTATGCTCTCATCTTTAAGCTGTGTGCTGGTTGATTCTGTGTATGCTTTTATCGCTTTGCGCTTTTTTGAGGCTTTGGGCGGGTGTGCGGGCGTTGTCATCGCCCGTGCCATCGTAAATGACTTGTTTGAGCTTAAAGAAGCCGCAAGCATTTTCGCGCTGATGATGGTAGTAAGCTCACTCGCGCCTATGCTCTCGCCTGCTTTTGGCTCGATTTTGCTTGAATTTTTCTCGTGGCAAAGCATTTTTTTCGTGCTGTTTATGCTCGGCATTTTGCTGCTTTTCTTGCTTGTTTTTGCCCTAAAAGAAAGCGCAAAAAGCGTTGGCAGGGTTAAATTCTCACGCGCTGAAATCATAAAAAGCTACAAAGCCGTGCTTTTAGACAAACTTTTCGTGCTTTACGCACTGGCTGGGGCTTTGGCGATGGGCGCAATGTTTGCTTATATCACGGGTTCGAGCTTTGTTTTCACGGGCTTTTTTGGGCTGAGCGAGCAGCAGTATGGCGTTTTGTTTGGCGTAAATGCGATTAGTTTCGTGCTTTTTGCTAACATTAACGCAAGGCTTGTTTTAAAGTACTCTCCTTATGTCATCTTGCCAAAAGCCTTTGTGGCAATGTTTGCGCTTAGCATTGTGCTTGTCGTGTCGGCGTTTTTTGTGGGAAATTTTTGGTTTTTTGAAATCGCTTTGTTTTTCATCATCGGAATGCTGGGTTTTTTAATGCCAAATATCACCACTCTTGCGATGGCGCGCTTTACAAGCAATCATTCAGGCACGGCGTCTGCGGTGCTTGGCACGACTCAGTTTGCCTTTGCGGGCGTTGTGAGCTTTATCGTGGGCGTTTTAAATGCGAATTCGCCCGTGTTTTTAGGCTCTGTGATGGCTGCGTGCTGCTTTGTAGCGGCTTTGTGCTATGCCTTTGTCAAAAGGCAGATTGATTAACACAACTTTGCTATGATAAGGCTAAATTTTTGAAAGGAAAATGATGAAAAAACTTGTTGTAAGCGTGTTTGCGTTTTGTTCTTTGAGCTTTGGCATTAGTGTTGGGGGCTTTGAGCTAAGCCCAGAAGTGGGCGCGGGCGTGCAAAAGGTTAGCACAAACGGCAGCAGTCGCTACGACTGGTCGGCTCACGCGCGCTTGTGGGTAGGCGTTTCAAATTTCATTGTCGCCCCACAATTTAAATACACGAGCATAAATGACGGCTTGCAAAGCCTAAAAAACACGCAAGCGGGCGTTTCAGCGGGCTATAAGCTCGATTTAGTAGTGCTTTCAGCCACGCCTTATGTGGGCTTAAACTACTCAAATTTCGACAAATACTACGATGACACGCTCGCTTTTAATGCAGGCGTTCGGGTAAATCCAGCGATTTTGCCCTTTTCTTTGGGCGTGGAGTATGAGTTTCAAAACCCAAACGATTTTTACGGACGGCGTCAAAAAATGGAGTCCGTGCGTTTTAGCGTGGGATTGAGTTTTTAAGGGGTGAGTTTAGCCTTTAAAAGGCTAAATTTAGCCTTAAAAGGGCTTAAATTCACGCTTTGCTCTTTTAGCACGCGTAAATTTTTGTAGTTTAATCTTGCCTTTTTGTTTTCAAACTCACAAATTCGCTTTTTACCACGCAAAATTCACTCTGCAAACTCCATTTACTCCGCTCTTGGCTGATTTTTGAGCGTTTCATCGTAGTTGATTTCAGCCTTTTTGCCTATAAATCTTTTTCTGTTTGCGTTAAATTCAGCATTAAAAAGGCTTCTTTGTGGCTCAAAGCCTGAGATTTCAAAGCCTGCTATGTCGATGAGGGCGTGGATTAAATCATCTATCATAAAGGGTTTTTTCGTGGCATTTTTAATCCGCGCGTAAATTTTAGGGTGTTTGGCGCGAAATTCATCGCTTGCATACACGACAAAGGGGATTTCTAGCATAAAACGCGTGATTTTGCTGTCCGTTCGCAAGGGCGCATTGCCCGTGTCAAAGACATCATCGCCGTGGTCGCTTATGTAAATCACTATGCTATCGCTGTTTGCAAAGCGTTTTATGATTTCGTCCAAAATAAAATCCGTGTATAAAATGGCATTTGCATTTTGCGCAAGGGTTTGCTTGCCCCTTGTGCTGCGTATGTCTTGTGCTTTGAAGCGTTCAAATTCCTTTGGGTAGCGGTTAAAATAATGAATGTGATTGCCCATCAAATGCAAGCTTATAAAAAGGCTTTTGTCCTTATCTTGCGCGCTCAACACCTTGTCTAAAATCGGCAAAATCGCCCCATCTGGCTTCATCGTGTCAAGGCTGTTGCCTGCCTTGCTGCTACTCGTCCAGTGTAACTCATCGCTGCGGCTAAATATAGTCGTGGTTGCCTTGCTCCAAAGGCTGAACTGCTCTTGGTTTGAGATAACTATGCTTTTGTAGCCGCCAAGTTTCATTGTGTCGATAAGGTTTAAATAACGATACCACGGCGTTTGAATGTCATCTTGGTTCGCAAAGCTAAGCACCTGCGAGAGCGACTCAAATGTCGTTACCTGCGTGGAAATGACATTGTCGAAGATAAAAAGATTGTTTGGTTTTTCAGCACTCAAACGGGCGAAATTTGGCGTGTTGGGTAGATAATAGCCATAAATTTGCATTAAATTGCGTTGTGCTGACTCGCCGATGATGAGAATGATATTTTGAATTTGCTTATCTTTTGGGGCTTTGGTGAAATTTATGTCTTTGATAAATTCGGCGAAATTTGCGTCAAGTTCTTTGTATTCGTTCATCGCCCCGAGTATAAAATCAAGCGAGCCTTTAACCGAGCTTGTGGCGTTGTAAATGACATCGCTTGTTCGCTCATAATGCGGGCGCAAGCGGAAAATATGCACGGCGATTAGGGCGATTAAAAGCGTGAGAAAGACTATCCAAAAAATCTTTAATGCCCCCCCCCCCGTGAGCGAGTTTCGCAAAGATGACATTACCATAACGATAAACAAGTGCCAAAACGCCGAGCGTTAAAAGCACAAAAGCGCCAAATTTTAAGCTCAAATACTCGCCCAAAAATTCACGCGTTTCATTTGGGTCGCTTTGCAAAGCCACGCCAACAAGGTGTTCGTTGAGCGTGCCGCCAAAATTCAGCACTAAAAAGAGATTTACGATGAGCAAAAGCACGCTAGCTAGCGTAACGATAAAAACAAAGGCATTTTTTACGCGCTTAAATGGCACATAATAAATCAAGCAAAACGCCATAAAATAGGTGCAAAAAAGCATAGCCTCTCTGTAAAAAAACGAATACCACCAGTAGCTATCGAAAAGTTTAGGGATATTGTAAAACTGCGCCAACGCGATATAAAGGGAGTTTAGCACGAGCAAAAGGGCGAAATTTTTAGCAAAAAAGCTGTCCTTAAAAAACACCATCATCGACAATCCTTGAATTTTTAGGGCAAATTATAGCGAATTTTGCTAATGTTTTTACAACAAACGCTTTTTGGGCTTGAAAATTCACATTTTTGGGCTTGTTTTTAGAATTTGCACTATTTTTGCCAGCCTTTAAATCCGTATCATTTTTTATGGATTTTAAATTTACACTATTTTTGAGTTTGTTTTTGTAAATCGTATTTTTCTTTGTGGCTTGCCTTTTTTTAAATCGCACTATTTTTGTGAGCTTTTTAAAATTCACATTAAAAAAGCTCAAAATAACAAGAATTTGTTTGTCATACTGAACTTTGCGTAGTAAAGTGAAGTATCTCAAAATGATTGTTATATTGACTTGTCGTGTTACACTTGTAAATTTTGTCATACTGAGCGCAGCGAAGTATCCATAAATTTAAAGTGCAAAGTTGCGCTTTAAAAGTGTGGATTTTTCGCTTTCTATCGAAAGCTCAAAATGACAATGTAGATTTTTGCCTTTTCACAAAAAGCTCAAAACGACAAGCCCACAAATTCAACTCTAAAATTCAAGCTCTAAATTCAAACCCACAAACAAATTCAGCTCTAAACAAATTCAAACCCACAAACAACCCCAACACAAAAAGCCTTAGCACTCAAAGCGATTTATCGTTTTTTCGCTCTTTTATCTCGTTTATGCTCTCCACGATGATACCCACAACCAAATTAAGCACAACAAAGCCAACGATAAGCACAAAGCTCACAAACACCACCCAAGCATAAACAAATTTTTCAGCCATAGGGCGCACAAGGTTACCAAAATCGTCCATTATCATCAGCTGAAAAAGTGTCCCAAAGCTAGCCCCCAAAGAACCAAAATGCTGCGGAAAGTCAGCCCCAAAGAGATTGACACAAAGCACCGCATACACATAGTAAAAGATAAAAAGCAAAACACCCACACCAAGCAAGCTCGGCAAGGTATGTAGCATAGCCTCAGTTACAAGGCGCATTTGCGGCAGCACAGACAAAAGCCGCAGCGCACGAAACACGCGTAATGCTCGCAGCACGCTTGAACCACTCGCCCCAAACAAACTCACAGCCACGATGATGAAGTCAAAGGCGTTCCAGCCTCTATCCTTGCCCGTGAAAAAGGCGAGTTTAAAGGCAAAAATCCGCAAAGCAAGCTCTATGCTAAAAACAGCAAGGCAAAGCTCATCGGTGATTTTAAGCGCGTTTTTATACTCGTCCTTGCCAAATGCCGTAGTTTCTAGCCCAAGCACAGCGCAGTTGAGTAAAATCACAGCCGTTATGCTGGCATTGTAGAGCTTTGAGCCAAAGAAACCTTGCAAAAAAGAGCGAATTTTTCTCATCAAACTTGCCTTTTAGTTTTGTTTAAAGCATTGTGTTTTTGTTTTGTCAGCTCGAACGCAAATGCGCGCTTAAAATTTACTCGAAAGGACAAACAAAAGTATTTTAAAGCCTATATTTATCATCGCACACAAGCCCTACCGCTCATCGCCTTCGCCTATGTCTCTTACCCATTGTATTGCGGCGAGATTGCAACCCCAGCTACACAAAAACGCAAGCACAGCCAGCGTTATGCTTGCTCCTGTGGAGTCAAAAAGCGAGCCAAGCGCATAGCCCAGCACGCCCCAAGCTACGCTAAATGCCAAGATAAGAGCGTTAGCAAGTGGCTTGACAAAAAGCATTATAATTAAGCCTAAAAACACCAAGCCAAAAACTATCCACGACTGACAATACAAGCCCGAAAAAAGTGCGATAAAAAAGATTTCGCCAAATAAAAAGCCTGATTGCTCCTCATTAAATTTAGCATTCGTCATACCTCTTCTTGTGGCACTTTCGTGCGACATTTCTTTTCTTTTTGCCATTTACTTTCCTTAAATTTTGATTTTAAAGTTACAAATTACAAGCGCAAAAATTCACAGCAATCTAACTCTTTCAATCTTGCAAAGATTGATTTTTCTTTTTCATAGCATATCTATCTCCACTATAATGCGGATATGGAGTTACATAATATGGATTTAATGAAGAATTTGAAGAGTATCTATACTTTAAATCATTATATATCGTATCATAAGGCGGACAAAATGTAGTTTGCGGATTTAATTTTTTTTCCTTAAAATACGATTCAAGGTATATAAACAAAACCCTTATAAAAACATTGCAACGATAAAAACAATCAATAACCGAACCAATGCTATTGCTTAGATTATCTCCGATTTCATCAAAAGCAGTTTCAAATTCTCGGCATTTAAATGTTTGTTTTTCGCTAAATTTTTGCATTAGTGCGGTTATTTTATCGGGTATATCCGCACTCCAACCATTTTTCAAAGCCATAACGCAAAGTTCTTTTTGGCAAAAATCATTTTCCAAAACAATCCTACTTAAAAGCTCAACTTTGTTTTCTAGTTGTTTTATTTTATTGTTTTCACTCATCACAGCCCCCTTTCTTTGGTTATTCTTTCAGCGTTTTCACAACCTTTGTTATAGCCTAATTCACAAGCTTTTTCATAAAAACTTTTAGCGGTAGCAAAATTTATCGCTACACCACCAGAACCCCTTTCATATTTATACCCAAGACTGTTGCAAGCTATATTCCTTCCAAGATTACAAGCTTTGAGTGCATATTGCAACTCTTGTTCGTCATTATGTGCATTAAGTGAGAATGTAGAACAAGCCTCAACATAGTCGAATTCATCGCAAAGTCTTTTGTATTCTGCTTGTCGAGCAGCCATATCTTCCATTTCTCCAGCTAACTTATAACAAGTTGGAATATGATTTAACTCACAAGCCTTTTTAAGAACCCATACCCAATCAAGTCCATTGTAAAGTTCAAGATAAAATTCAGCATCTCCTCCTTCTTTAACTTTTCTATGGATTTCATCCCACAGCTCAATCTTACGACAAGCATTTTTATCGCCAACCTTACACAATTCTCTTATCCTTTTTTCCTCATCTTTCGCTCTTTGCTCCACATTTGTATCATATCCACGACTATCATCATTTGGTTCAAGCGCTGATGAATCTGTGTCCAAAACAGAGATACTTTTGTATTCTTCGATTAAAGCACGGATTGAGTTAGCTTTGTCGCTACTTTGTTGGTTAGTGCTTTCATAAGTGTTGATTTTATCTTTTTTAGCACTGAGTTCTTTTTCACTGCTTGCCACCTTGCCACTTTCTTCCTCACCAAAACAAGCGACTATAACCACAAGCACCACCAAAAAGGCAAAAATGCCACCGAAAATCTTTTTTAACATTGAAACCATAGTTTCTCCTTTTCATAAAAAATTTAAGCGTTATTTTGCCATTTTTGATTTGTGTTTTCAACTTGTAATCACAAGTTGAAAATCACCATACAGCACAATAAAATTATTTTTAACTTTATATAGCAAGTTTTAAACAAAATTTTTGAAAAAATCAGGCAGATGAAAGCGCAAGATAAAAGGGTAGAAAACGCCCACAAAATCATAGGACAAAATGTCAAAAAAGCACGCGAAAAAGCAGGACTTACCCAGCTTCAACTCGCCCTTGCCATAGGACACAAAAGCGTGTCGCTAGTCTCGTGTGCTGAAATTTACCACAAAAAACAGCACTTTAACATAGAGCATTTGCTCAAAATCGCCGCTGTGCTGGGCGTGAGCGTGGAGAGCTTTTTTACGGGCGTGGATAGTGCGGTATTTAGCTAAAATTTGGGGGTGTTTTGGGAGTTTAGGGCTTTGCTTTTGGGAGTAAGATTTTGCTTTTGCGTGGCAAGCCACGAAAAAGCAACGCTAAATTTATGGATTGCCACGCCGTTTTTCAAAAAAACGGCTCGCAATGACGATTTTCTTGTCATATTCATAAAAATGTCATACTGACTTGTCTTGTCATACCAAACACTCTTTGTGTCATAAATTTTGTCATACTGAGCGAAGCGAAGTATCCAAAAATGGCAAGTTTTCTTTTAATCTTTGTGGATTTTTCGCTAACGCTCAAAATGACAAAATCCGCCCGTCATTTTCAAATGGATTTTTCGCTCGTTTCACTCACTCAAAATGACAAGGGTGCGCCGTCTTTGCAAGTGGATTTTTTCGCTGCGGCTACGCCTTGCAAGCCACATCAAAAAAGCAAGCGTTGCCGTAATTCAAACCAACTCGCCAAATTTCGCCCCTACATCCACTCCAAAACCTGACTCAACTCTGTGGTTACAAAGCATTTTAGCC
>OARB01000044.1_pt1 | contig 24163 bp, 18 predicted proteins | sample 1475561 | NCBI WGS metagenome assembly OARB01 (sample SAMEA3360673, study PRJEB22359) | human gut metagenome | biome: ENVO:urban biome; feature: ENVO:human-associated habitat; material: ENVO:feces | place: Bangladesh | collected 2011
TGCGTGAATTTGGCGACAAGGCTTTAATCGAACAAGCCTTGAAATTTGACAAAGCCCAAATTTCAAGCGTTAGAGTAAGCAAAGATGAAATAAAAAACGCAAAAATAGACAAAGCCTTGCAAAAAGCCATAAAAATAGCCTATAAAAACATAAAAAAATTCCACGAAGCCCAAATTTTTAAGGGTATTGACATAGAAACGATGAGCGGGGTGCGTTGTGAGCTGGTTTCTCGTCCCATTGAAAAGGTAGGACTTTACATACCTGGGGGGCTTGCGCCGCTTTTTTCTACGGCTTTAATGCTGTGTATCCCCGCTAAAATCGCAGCTTGCAAAAAGATAGTTTTAGCAAGTCCCGCTAAAATCAACAACGCCATACTTTTTGTAGCCAAGTTGTGCGGTGTTGATGAGGTGTATCAAATGGGCGGAGCGGGCGCGATAGCTGCGCTTGCTTATGGCACGCAAAGTGTTTGCAAGGTGGATAAGATTTTTGGACCGGGAAATGCCTTTGTAACGGAGGCTAAAAGGCAGGTAAGTGCTGATATAAAGGGCGCTGCGATTGATATGCAAGCAGGACCAAGCGAGGTTTTAATCATCGCTGAAAAGGGCGCAAATGCCAAATTTCTTGCGCTTGATTTGCTCTCACAAGCAGAACACGGAGCGGACTCGCAGGTGATTTTGCTTTGCACTGATGAAAATTTAGCCCTTCGCGTAAGCAAGCAGGTGCAAAAAGAGCTTGAAAACTTGCCCCGCAAGGAAATCGCTCAAAAATCAATAGCAAATTCACGCATTATCATCGCTAAAAATTTGGCACAGTGTGTGGAAATTTCAAACGAATATGCGCCAGAACACTTGATAATCCAAACAGCAAAGCCAAGAGAACTTTTAAAGCACATAAACAACGCTGGTTCGGTGTTTTTGGGAGCTTTTTCGCCTGAGTCGATGGGGGATTATGCAAGCGGGACAAACCACGTTTTGCCTACTTATGGGCTGACAAGGGCGCATTCAAGTTTGAATTTGAGCGATTTTTGCAAGAAAATGACCGTGCAAGAGTTGAGTAAAAAGGGCTTTAAAAAGCTTGCTCCAAGTGTTGAAATTTTGGCTGAAAATGAAAGGCTTGATGCGCACAAAAAGGCTGCAAGCGTGCGTTTGAATACACTTAAAGAAAAAGAGTAGAAAATGTGTAAAGAGTTATTAAATTTTTGCTATAATGAAACACTTGAATTTGCGTTTTAAGGACACTCAATGCAAGATATGAACGAACTTTTAGTCCAAAGCATAGACACTTTGCCGCCTTTGCCAAAGACGGTGTGCGATTTGCAAGCCTATATAGACAGCGCTGGGGCAAATGTAACGATAGACAAAGTCGCCCAAATCATCAGCGGCGACCCGCTCGTTACGGCTAAACTTTTGCAGCTGGCAAACTCGCCTTTTTATGGCTTTTCGCGCGAAATCACCACGATACAACAAGTCATCAACCTTTTAGGCGTGGGCAACATAAGAAATATAGTCATCGCGGACTCCATAAAAACGGACTCCAAAGTAGATATGTCGCCTTACAATCTCGACACCAACGAGTTTTTGCGGAAGTGCAACGAAGAAACGCGCTTTATCTCCGAGTGGCTTTTAGAAGAGGACAAAAAACTTTCTTATCTGCTCGTGCCTTGCGCTATGCTGCTGCGTTTTGGAATGATAGTTTTTTCAAATTTTTTGATACAGCAAAAACGAAACGCTGAGTTTTTAAACGCCTTAAAAGCAAGCAAATTTGAAGATATTAGCTCAGCTGAGGAGCAATTTTTGGGGGTTGATCATATCTCATTTTTGGGCTTTTTGTTTCATCGCTGGAATTTTGATGAAAATTTAGTCGAAAGCGTTTGTTTTGTGAATTCTCCGCACGCTGCTGGGGACAATGTCAAAAAGAACGCCTATGCTTTGGCGATTACTAATAACATTTTCGCCCCATACAACGGCGGCTCGAAGTTTCGCGTGAATTCAGCACTTGCCCTTATCAAAGAAGCAAACGCACAAGGCATTGCCTTTGATGAAAACAATTTCAAAGCCAAGCTGCCCGACTTTGCAAAGAAAAATTTGCCCTAAATTCGTGGCAAGCGATGTTGAAAATCACCCTGCCGCCGAATGCTTTTTTAGATGATTATGTGCTCAATGCCGAGTTTCACAAGTTTGCGGGCATTTCTAAAAACGCGTATAAATTTTGGAAAAACGCCCTTGCGGCAAATTATAGCGGCACGCGCATAGTGTTTTTACACAAAGCGCACATTTTGCAAAAACACCAAAACGCCTTAGCTCAATGCACGAATTTAAGCGGTTTCACGCTGGCAAGTGCCTTTTGCTCTTTCACCACGCTTTCGCCCTCGCACCTTGTGGCTAAAAACGGCTCGCAAATCTACAAGCTGCTTGAAATCAAAGAGCTTTGCGGGGTAAAATTAGTGAATTTAAAGGCGTTTTATGACCTTTTGAATTTAAGCTATGAAAAATACATTTACATAGAAAAGTGCCATTTTTTCAGCCCCACACCGCTTGAAAAACGCATACAAATCACGCCAAGCCTATGCGTGGGGTATTATTAGCTTATTTTTCTTGATAATTTAAAGTAAATTTTCAACAGATTTTAGCAAATTTTTGTCAAATTTCGCTATAATCGCCCTTTTGTTTTGTCAAAATTTGGCAGATTTTAAAAAAACAAGAGGCACAAATGAGCGAATTTTTAGCAAAAAGGACAAAGATGATGACGCATATAGGCGATGATTTAGATAAATTTTACTCCATACCGCATTTAAACAAACCTGTTACTTTCTTTGGCTCGGCGCGCCTTGTGCCAAACAGCCCTTACTATGAGCAGGCAAAAAAGCTGGCTTTTATGTGTGTGCAGGCTGGATTTAGCGTGGTTACAGGCGGGGGCGGGGGCATAATGCAAGCTGCAAATGAGGGCGCATTTAAAGCTGCTGAACTTTTGGATATAAATTTAAATGCGAAAAATTCAAGCGAAAATTCAAATTTAGATGAAAAAAGTGCAAGTAAAAATTTAAATTTAGATGAAAATTTGGGCTTAAATTCAAGCTCACAATCAAACCAAAATTTAAGCGCAAATTCAAATTTAAACGCAAATTTGCACCAAATTTCAAGCTTAAATTCAACACAAAATTCAAATTTTACGCCGAATTTCAGTCAAAAATCAAAAAAAATTTCAAGGCAAAATACAAATTCAAATTTAGATGAAAATTCAGCAAAAAATTCAAATTTCACACCAAATTTAAGCGAAAATTCACAGCAAAATTCGCCCCAAAAACCAAGCCCAAAAGACTTAAAATCCATAGGTTTTAACATTTTTTTGCCTTTTGAGCAAAAAGGAAACGATTTTTTAGGATATAATATCACTTTTAAGAGCTTAGCCATTCGCAAAATGGCTCTTGTGGAGAAGAGTCTTGCTTTTGTGATTTTCCCCGGCGGCTTTGGCACACTTGATGAGTTTGTAGAAGTGCTTACTTTAAAGCAACTTGGCTTTAAAGATGTGCCTATTTTTGTTGTAGGGCGGGAATTTTGGCGAGGCTTTGACGAGTTTATCAAGTCATCTTTGCTTTCGCTTAATGTTATCTCAAAGGGTGATGAGTTAAAGTACGAAATCACTGATGACTTAGAATTTATCGTAAAAAAGTTAAAGGAAGAGTATGAAAATTCTAGTCGCAATGAGTGGCGGGGTTGATAGCACTGTAACAGCTTATACCTTGCTGCAACAAGGACACGAGGTTGAGGGTTGTTATATGAAGCTGCACGGCAAGCCAAATTATCACGAGGCAAATATAGCTAAGGTTGAAAAAGCTGCTCAATTTTTAGGCATAAAGCATCACATTTTGGATTTGCAAGATGATTTTAAAGAGCGCGTGTATATGCCTTTTGTGGCAAGCTACAAGGCAGGCAAAACGCCAAATCCTTGCGCTTGGTGCAACCGCTTCATCAAACTTGGCAAGTTGCTTGAATTTGCTAAAAGTTTAAACTGCGAAAAACTTGCCACAGGACATTACGCGCGCGTTGAAAATGGCTTGCTGAAAACAGCCTTTGATGAGACAAAGGACCAGAGTTATTTTTTAGCAAGTGCTGACAAATCAGCCCTAGCTTATCTCATCTTTCCCTTGGGCGAGAAAAAAAAAGAAGCCGTTAAAGCCTTTGCTGCGAGCATTAAAGAGCTAGAAAGTTTTGCCACACAAAAGGAAAGTGCTGAAATTTGCTTTGTTGAAAACACTTATATAGAAGTTTTACAGCAATTTATGCCCACAAATGTCAAAGGCTCAGTGCTTGACAGCAGCGGCAAAATAATAGGCAAACACGATGGCTATATGCACTACACTATCGGCAAAAGGCGCGGTTTTGAGGTGCGTGGTGCGCACGAGCCGCATTTTGTGCTAAAAATCAAGCCCCAAAGCAACGAAATCGTAGTGGGCTTAAAAGATGAGCTAAAAGTGAGTGAATTTGAGCTTGAAAAAATCAATCTTTTAGTGGATAAAACTTTTTTGAGTGAAAATAAACTTTTGCAAAACAGCTTAAATGCTGAAAATTTCAGCTTTAAATGCGAGGTAAAAATCCGCTACCGAAGCAAAAGCACGGCTTGCGTGGTGCAAGTTTTGCCAAATTTAAGCGCGAAAATTATGCTTTTAGAGCCTGTTTATGCCCTTGCAAGCGGACAAATGGCGGTGTTTTACGACAAAGACACCGTGCTTGCAAGCGGGTTTATCAGCTAAAACTGCAAGAATTTGGGCGTTTTGCTTTAAAAAGCAACGATTTGTGTGCTTTTTGTTGTGATGAGCCGTTTTTACAAAAACAGCGTGGTGGCTTGGGCGAAGTGGCTTTTGCGTGGCAAAAATGCGTTGCTAGCGCATAGCACGAAATAAATCCATAAATTTAGCGTTGCCTTGCCTTGCGCTTTGCCGTCCCTACAAAATGCACTTTCTTTGCTCGTCATTGTGAGCTTTATGAAATGGGGGTGCAGCTTAGCGAAGTATCCATAAATTTAAAGTGCAAATTTGCATTTTAAAGCGTGGATTTTTCGCTATCGCTCAAAATGACAGCAGTGGTGTTTTTTTGCTGTGTTTTGCAAGCCGTTGGGTCGCCTTTTTTGCAAAAGACTCTAAATGACAAATGTTTGAGTTTTTTTGCTGTGGCTACGCCTTGCAATCCGTTTGGTCGTTACGCTCAAAATGACAAAATCCTTGTCATACTGATAAATCTTGTCATATCAAACACTCTTTGTGTCATAAATTTTGTCATACTGAGCGTAGCGAAGTATCCATAAATTCAAAGGCGTATTTTAAATTTTATGGATTTTTTTGCTGCGGCTACGCCTTGCAAGCTGCTTGGTTGCTACACTTAAATGACGAGGCAGGTTTTTTCTCTTAAAAAATTCAAAATAACAAAGCTAACTTGTCGCTTGAATTTAGCGCAGGTTTGGTTTTTCTTTTTTTAAAAAACTCAAAACGACAAAGCCCTTTATTTCAAAAAGACAAAAAGTTAAAATTTTCGTTTTAAAAGCACCTGCCAAAGCCTTTTTGTGAAAGTTCAAAGCATTTATCACAAAAAAGTCGGCTTAAAAATTCACAAAACGCTGATTAGCCTATAAGCGTGCCGATGCCTTTGTCTGTGAAAATTTCAAGCAGCAGGCTGTGCTTTACTCTGCCGTCTAAAATATGCACCTTTTTCACGCCGTTTTCACAAGCTTCTACGCAAGAATTTAGCTTGACAAGCATTCCACCTTGCGTTTTTTGCGCCAAAGCCTTTGCCTCTTTTAAATTTAGCTTAGAAATGAGCGAATTTTTGTCCGCATAGTCCTCATAAACGCCCTCCACATCGCTTAAAAACACCAACTTTTCAGCCCGCAATGCCTTTGCTACCTCGCAGGCGACATCATCGGCGTTTATGTTGTAGCTGTTGTAGTTTTCGTCCATTCCTATGGGCGCGATGATGGGCAAAAAGTCCTTTTCGAGCAAGTCTTTTAGCACCTCGCTTTTGACGGCTTCGATTTTGCCGACAAAGCCTAAATTTTCATCTTTTTGCGAGCATTTAAGCAGCGCGCCGTCCTTGCCGCAAATGCCTACGGCTTTAACACCTTGACATTCTAAATTTTGCACCAAAGTTTTGTTTATGTGATAAAGTGCCATTTCAGCGACATTTACGGCTTCTTTTGAGCTTACGCGTAAGCCGTTTTTAAACGAGCTTTCAACGCCTAGTTTTTCGCACAAAGCCGTGATTTCCTTGCCCCCGCCGTGTATTAAAACAGGCTTTAAGCCCACGAGTTTGAGCAAGGCTATGTCTTGCATAACCGAAATTTTAAGCGTTTCGTTTTCCATAGCCGAACCGCCGTATTTAATCACCACTATTTTAGCGTTAAATTTGCGTATGTAGGGCAAGGCTTCGATGAGTGTGTTTGCTTTTTCTAAATATCTTTGCATTTTTTATCCTTAAAACCCAAATTCAAGCCAAGCGGGCAAAAGTGCGCCCAGCCTCCGCCAAGCACAAATTCTACCCTTTTTTTAAAGCTTAATCCCACTCTCAAAGATGAGTTTTATCTACTTTTTTAGTCCTATGGCTGTTTGGAGCATACTATCGCTTGTGGTTATGCTCTTTGAACTTGCTTCAAATCCCCTTTGCATAACGATTAAATTCGTTAGCTCCGTGCTTAAATCCGTGTTTGACATTTCAAGTTTTTGTCCTACAAAAAGAGCTGGACGAACGAGCTTGCCTTCATTGTCGTAAAGAAAGCTTGCCGCACCGCTGTTTGAAGTTGCCATAAAGTTATTTCCGCCCACCACTGCTAAGCCTTGTTCGTTGATGAAAGTATAAAGGGCAAGTTTGCCTACGGTTACGGTTTTGCCGTTGGTAAATTGCGCGATGATTGAGCCGTCTTGCTCGATTTGATAGCGGTTGAAAAAGCCCTCCGCCACGCCGTTGCCGCTGGATGTTATCGCATCGCTTGTGCTTTTTGGCAAGATATACACGCCGTCCCAACCCGCTCCCGTGCGGTCTGTTGATGGGCTATTTGTCGGCGTGCCAAAATTTATGTTTATAGTGCCACCTTGCGGGTTTGGCACGCTTGTGAGCGTGTTGCTTATCAAGGCTCCGTGTTGATTAAAGGTGATTTGTCCGCGTGATTCTGAGCCGATGAGCGCGCCATTGTCATCATAAACGCCCGCTACGACTTCGTAGATGAAATTATCTGTGCTAGTGCGGTCGGTGTTGGTTAAATGCAGGTTGTATTTTAAAGAACTCACAGAGCCGTCTAAATTATACACACGCACGCCAAAAGCCTTGTCCTCGTAAGTGCTGCGCTCGCCCACTTGTGTAATGCTTGCTATGCTCGCACTTGCCATATCAAAGCCGTTTGTTGCGTTGAGATTTGTAAGCGAAAATTCTTTCTTGTCATCTATCGTTATTGCGTCTGTGGTTAGGGTTTTGTTGTTTTTATCTTTAAGGGTGATGACAACCCTATCGCCATTTTGAATTTGGGCTGCAAGTGGCTTTTTATCTTCGCCTATTGTGCCTGTTTGCGTAGCACCTTCTAGACTTCCGCTCAAAGTGCCTGTGGTAGCGGTTTTGGTTAGGGTTGTGCCGTTAATCGTTATATCATCTTGCCCTTGTTTTTTGACTACCGCACTTTTTATACTAACATTTGTTGTATCAAAATCATCGGGTATAATTACCTCGCTTGTGAAATTTAAATTTTTATCAAGTTTGGTCTGGTAAGTAAGCTCTCTTTCTGGTTCGTTGCCATCTGTTAAAACGACTGTTACCTCATCATTTTCCGCTGCATTTTGATTTGCCTGCACTGAACCGCCAAAGCTAACCTTTACATTTGTCGGCTTAAAAGTCGCCACGCTGGTTTTATCTGTCTTTTCGGTATTTAACCCTATCTTTTGCGTGCTTGTGTTAAGCACAGCACTCATCGTGCCTTTAAAGGTAGCTTGCGTGGTTACTTCTGGAAAATAATACATATTTTTGCTCGGCACAAAAAGTTTCGTTTGCATAGTGCTTGGAGCTATGGTAAAGTCTTGGTTGGGGTTATTGACGGTAAAGCCACTTGTAACCAAATCATTTGTGCCATTAAGCCGTCCCATAGCCTGCGCTACCCTGTCGCTAAACTGAGTCGGCACTAGGTTAGGATTTACCGTGCCTAGCACGAAGTTGCCCGAAGCATCGACAAGATAGTTGTTCCCGTCTCGCGTGAATTCGCCATTTCTTGTGTAGTAGGTTTGGCTAAATCCGCGCACGCCAAAAAAGCCCTTGCCCATAAGCGCGACATCAAATTCGCCCCCTCCGTCCGTAAATGAGCCTTGCTCATACACGACTTTGCTGGCTGAAAGCAACGAGCCGCTGCCTATTTCTGCTGGGTTTGCTGAGCGCGAAACCACGCGTTGATAAAAAATGTCAGCAAATTCAGATGAAGTGCGCTTAAAGCCTATGGTATTGACATTAGAAATGTTATTTGCCGTTATATCCACGCCTAAATTCTGCGTTTTAACGCCATTGACTCCGTTCCAAAGCGACTTCAACATAGTTTGCCCTTAACTCAACTGCGAAATGTCGGTGAAATTCACTTCTTTGCCCGCGATGACAAGTTTGAGCTTGCCGTCTTTGAATTTCACGGACTCCACAGGATATGAGCCATAAGTGCTTGTGCTTGTGCCGCCATCGACATCAGTGTAAGAAGTTTTCATCGAGTATTTGCCCGCACCCGCGAAAGTGCCATCATCTTTGCGTCCGTCCCAGCCGATGACATTTGTGCCGACTTTGAGCTGGTCTTTGGTAACTTTGATGGATTTTACGACATTGCCTTTTTCATCAAGTATGGTAAATGTTGCTCCGTCTTTTGTTTCTTTTGGCAGATACATTCTTGCTGATATGCTTTGGGTTGAATTTTCAAGCTTAAATGTCGTGTCGCTGATAGTCGCCATTTTGCCGATGGCATTAAGGGCGGCGAGATTGCCTGTGGAATTCATAGAATCAGCAAGTTTTGTCATCGTATCAACCATAGTTTGCATTGTTTCGTTTGTGTTTTGTTGCATTTCAAGTGCCGCAAGCTGCGAAGTTTGCGTAAGCATTTTGTCCGTGTCCATAGGGTCTGTGGGGTCTTGATTTTGCATTTCTATGAGCAAAAGTTTCAAAAAGGCGTCTTTGTCAAGCATAGAATTCGTCTTTTTTGAAGACGAGCTTGTCGAATTTGTCGTGGAATTCGTGCTGTTGCTTGAATTCGTGGTGGAATTCGTGCCTGAATTTGTAGTCGAATTCGTTGTTGTGTTTGGCGCCACAGCCGTATTTGTCGAGCTGTAATAAGTATTGTCTGTTACGGTTGCCATTTTAGCTCCTTAATTTGTCTTGTATAGCTTGGTAAGCAAATGCCGTTCCAAATTTAAAAATACTTAGCTAAAACGAATTCTAATGCGGTGTTTTGGGGGTTTATGTTTTCAAACTCTTCTTTAAAGCCGTAACCACTGCGGTTTTTGCCTTGTTGCTGCCTGTCTTTTTTGCTTTGGTCGCTGAAATTCATTTCAAGCCCCGTAAAGCCCATATTGACAAGCGAATTTTTAAATTCCGCTTGGTTTTGGATAAAAAGGTTCATCGTGCTGGTGTTGGTGTTAAAACTTATGTGTAAATTCTGCCCGCGTTGGACAAGCGTAACTTCCACTTCGCCTAAATTTGACGGATTTAAAGTAATGTTAAAGCGCGTAATAGGCGGCTTGTAAGTTTGCATTTGCTCTTTGAAATCCTGCGCGAAATTCCTAAAAGTCTCTTTGAGATTTAAATCGCTTTTAAGCTCACTGCGCGAAACTTGACTCAAATCTTTAAGCGCGGCGTTTAGCTCGCTTTTATCATCACTACTTATGGCAAAGTTTGTTTCATCGGCTTTTGCCACTTGCTCGCTTTGTCGCTCGCTTAAAGTTTGAACGCTCGCTGTGCTTGTGGTGTCGGCGTTTAGCTTGCTTTGCAACTTACTCATCAAACTTTCTAAATTTGTAGGGTTTTTGCTCTCAAAGCTTGTGTTTGTGGCGTTTGTGCTTAAATTTTCTTTTGAAAGCTCGCTCTGCAAGCTCTTTTCAAAACTCTCTTTGCTTGTCGTGCCTTTGCTTTCTACGCTGTTTTGAGCTTTGGGCTGTGTTTTGGGCGTGATAGGCTGAATTTGTGGGCTTTGTGCCTTTTGAGTTTGCGGCTCGTTTGATTTTAGCGTGCTTTGGACGATTTTTTCATCTTTAATGACGGGTTTTTCATCGTTTAGCACAAATTTTTGACTCAGCTCGCTTTTCGTTTCTTTGCTCTCTTTTGGAGCAATCTTACTTTCTTTGTTGTCCTTGTTTTCTTTTAAGGAATTTTCTTGCGGGGCTTGATTTGCCACGCTTTTAAGGCTTTGGCTATTTTGCGCTAAAACGCTTGCGAAAGTTTTTGGCTCACTTTGTGGCTTGCTATCAAGTGCGTTTGCAAGCGTTTGTTTTATCTCATTAGCTAGCGTTTCTTTTGCGGGCGTGCTTTTTGGCTGCTCATTGAAAAGTGGCTTTTCATCTTTGAGCGCGGCACTTGGCTCGCTAAAAGTCGCCTTGGCGACATTTTCAAGCCCCTTGTTTAAGGCTAACTCTACCTTTGCGGGCTTGGTGTTTAAATTTTGCGTTTCATCGCTGTTTAAAGGCGTTTTGCTTGTCTTGCTTTGCAGCTCATCAGCCGCGTCTAAAAGCTCGCTGAGCTTTGGTGTCGTGCTTTTTGGCTCACTTTTAAGCACGCTTGTGTCATCATCGCTTACGCTTTGTAACACTTTGGCAAGCAGATTTGGCTGGCTTTGCTTGGTGCTTTTGGGCGCGCTGTGGTTTGTGAATTTATTTTCGTTTTCTTTGATGAGCGTTGAAATTTTGGTGTTTAAAAACTCTTTAAACACGCTTTCTAAATTTTGCGTGAAAAAATTTGCCTTGTTGAGATTTGGAAAATGCGTTTTAAACTCGCCGATTTGCTCGATTTTAACATTTGTAACCTTTAAATTTAGGCTTTTGGCTATGTCTAAAAGCTCGCTAATGTTTTTCGCGCCTTTTAGGGCGTCAAGGTTGCTTTGCGTTTGCACGAGCTGCTGCATTTGCGTGGAAAGACTATTTAGCTTTACTTCGCTGGCTTGAATTTGTAAATTCTCCAAAACAGAAAGGATTTGCATAAAACTCAAATTCTCAAAAAGCGCATTTTGCTCCACCTCGCCCAAAAGTGAGCCTTTTTGGAAAGAGAGTGCTAAATCCTGCAAAAGCGCTTCATCGCTTACTTGCAAATCCTGCGGTAAAAATTCGTTTGATTCGTCAAGGGCTTGCACTAAGGCGTTAAGAAAGCTCGGCGCATCGCCATCTTCTGCCACGAAAGGCGTGGCTGAATTCGCGCCTGTGGCGGTAAATTCAGCCTTTGGAGAGAGATTTAAAAAGCTATTTTGCGAAGTTAAACTTGCCACAAAAACCTTTCTTTTATAAAAACGCCCTTTTTGCTAAACTCGGGTAAGTAGCTCGCAAAAGCTCATCACAAGGCACTTTAAGCATAGTGTTTTCAAGCTCAAAGCCCTCCATCGTGTCAAGCAACTCGTCCAAATTCTTGGCGTTTTGTATTTTTTTAAAATTGTCCTCATCAGCCAAAGCATTGCTAAGCTCTGATGAGATACGAACCATTCTACCGCTTTGCTGTGATTGCAAAGTTTCAAGCAGACTCAAAGCCTGCCCCACTGCGTCATTGCTTTTGCTTATAAAAGCCTGTCCTGCTGGTCTTGACATTTTGTATCCTTTCAAACGACCTTTTAAAGCCTAATGCTAGGCTTTGTATCACTTTGTAAGCAAGAAGTGTTCCAACTTTTAAATTTTCAAAGAAAATGCCACAAATGCGAGCAGCAAAAGGCTTTACAAAAAAAATCAAATGATTTACACTTGGTTAATGCCTTGATATTACAATGGTTTATAAAAACAAAAGGAGATGAAATGAAAAAGTGGTTCTTGTGTCTTTTGTGCTTTTGCTTTGTTTATGCAAATGATGACATTGTGATTGATGAGTATTATTTTAACCAAATGCTTTATAGTCTCATCTTTGGGGCAAGTTGTGATGAAAAAGTGGCGCATCAACACTCAGCTTTTAGCCCAAATACCATTACCGTGTATAATGGCAGCAGTATTGATGGCTCAAAATACGATGAAAACTCCAAACAAAGCAAAATCATTCGCTTTGCGGGCAATTTTTTAGTAGGCGGGATAAAAGAAAATGCAAATTTTATCAGTGCTGACAGAGCCATTTCTTACGCTCTACAAAATGACACTTTGAGCGTGAAAAGTGTTTGCGATAAGCAAATTTTTAGCATTTTGCACTTTAAAAACGGCGATTTTAACATAAAACTAGGCACAAATCCCACAAAAGAGCTTGCCATAGTCATCAACGCAAATTCATCTATGCAAAAATACAACGCCGCACTCAAAGAAATAGCTCCTTTTATCGCTCAAAATATCTTTAAAGATGGACAAAACTACGCTAAAATCTCGCTTGTGTTTTTTTCTGGCTTAGATTCAACCGAGCTTGGCACATTTTATGATGAGCAAAGTTTTACAAAGGCTTTAAACAAGGTAAAAAGCAAGAACTCACAGACAAAAATGCTTAATCTTTCTTTGATTAAGGCTATGTCAAATTTTACAAAGGACAATGGCTTGACAAAGGAAATTTATCTCATCAGCAACGCTGAGCCAAGCGATATGCAAAACTCTCAAAAAGTGCTTACTTTAACGAGCAATCTTAATCAAAACATAGTCAAAAACTCCAAAAACAAAGCGCAAAACCTTGTGAAAATTCACACCTTTGCTATCGGGGCTGATTTAAAATACCTGAAAGACTTAGCCCAAGCTACAAATGGCACTTATCATAAGGCTAGCAATGCTTATGATTTTAAAAAGCAAATTCTTACCACAAGCAACGATGGCAAGGACTTTGATATGCGTAAAATCGACAAAGAAATAAGAATCAACAAGGCACACAAAGCCTACGACCCTGATAACCCTGATGAGTGATTTTGACTTATGTGATAAAATTTGTTGCATTTTTTCAAATTTTATCACTTTTTTATAGTGCGTTTTCACTAAATTTTGCGTTTGTATATAGCAAATTTAGTGAAATCAAGCCTAATTTATACAAGCAAATTAAGAAGCCTCGTTTATAACCTCATAAGCAACATCAACGACTTCATCTCTATCAAAGGTATAGTTTGGCAATTTAGGGCGTTGAGATACGATAGCCACCACGATAGGTTTAAGTATGCTATTTGCATAAAGTAGTATTTGTTTGATTTCAAATTTTTTGCCAAAGAAATTCATATCATCTTGGATTATTTGATTAACTATGGCAGAAAATTCAGCTCCCTCTTCTTTGGATAGTTTAAACAGCACACTTAAAGTGATGATATGTTCAAAAAAGACTCGTTGTTTTTTAGCTAAATCATCTTCTATAAATTTATCCATAAGTTTTTTAAGCATAGCTCCACCACCCATTCCACCGAGTAAGCCGCCTACTAAACCGCCTATTATTGTGCCAACTCCCGGGATAAATGATAGCGCAGCCGCTCCAGTTAATGCCCCAGCTGTTCCACCAGCTATACCGCCAGCATTTACAGCGATATTTTTCACACATTGCATACCAGAGATTTGCCCTCTCATCATTTGCACAAGTTCTACGCTAGAAGTAACCGCCATAGTCGCAGCTGCCACTACAATAGTGCCACGCAATGCACTGTTTGCTGCGCTATTAACCGCTCCTTTACTTGCACTTGACGCACCTTTTTTACCTACTTCGGCTAACGCCCTACCCACTGCATTGCCATTAAAATTAAAATTTATCACTTGTTTTAAAAAATTATTGAGTGCAGGGATTTTTTGTGCTTGCGCTCCAACCATATAGATGGCAAACGCTTTTCCACCAGCATTTATATTTATAATTACAGATTCTTTTAATGCCTTTTTCAAATCCCGCTCTTTAAAATAACAAATACTAACATTTACCACAAAAGACACTCCAAAAGCTACCATAGCTACTACGAAACCATTTCGTGCATCATATTTAAGACTTTCTTTGGTGCAAAATTTGGAATAATTTTTTGCCTCTTGGAGTGTTACACTGCCTTTTCTAACGATATTCTTTGCTTCTTTTGGGTCGGTAACGCCAGGCACTTTGCCTTGCTTTATCTTGTCTTCCATAACTTTTACCGCTTGTTCGTATTGGTCTTTTGGCACTTCAAGCTGCATAGGTTTGCCCTCTTTATTATAATATCTATAATTTCCATTGCCTTTATCATCAAAACCAGCACCTATACTTCTAGCAGCTGTTTTATAATATTTAGTTTGTATTTCAATACCATCCACAAGTCTATCTGCACCATTTAAAGCGTTATCGCCACCTACTATTTTAGCATTTTTACCAACCCATATATCATTCTCATTATTCATAATCTCAGCGGCAAATCCGTGTCCTGTATCTGCATTTTGTAAAGTTTGAAAATTTTTCGCCCATACCTCAGCTACACCCAAAGTTGTAGCGGCTGTGCTTGTGGTATTTGAGAGATTTTTAATAAATCTTTCTTTATAATCTTCATAGCTTTCGCCATTTAAAATCACGGGGTTTAAATCTTCGCTAATTTCCAAGCATACATTTTCAGTTTTTTCGCATAAGCTTGAACAAAACCACTCACCTTTAATGTCATTTGTGGTGTTTTTGTCCTCCGCCTTGCCACACGATGAGCAAAGGGCAAAATTATCCAAATTTACAAAATTTAATTTACTTGTGCTAAGTCCTGCTTGCGAAAAGTTTGGTTTTAGCTGTTACAATTTGAGAGTTTTGATATTAGATAAATTTAAAGTAACGATTGCTGTTTTGAAGTGTATTTCATACACTATCAGTGATTTTCCGCCATATTCTATTGTTTCTCGGTAATCAGGTATTTTCTCGCAAAAACAATCCGCTAAATCAAAAATAGTTTTTTTACTCTTAATAGCAATTCCTTTCGCTTTTATATGCTCGTTTTCTTTTTTTGGGATTGTTGTAAAGGCAACATTTTGATTTTGTTTTATTTCTTTTACTTTGTCGTTATTTTTAAATGTCGCAAAATATATAACATTATTTTCGGGATTGAAATAATAATTAACAATTCTAACATTTGGAATGCCATCTGCTCCAACGGTTGCTAAGGCAAGGTCGGTTTGTTCTGCCATCATTTTTTGAAATTCTTTGAGTGTATCCATAGGAATTCCCCCTCTATTATTTATATATGATTATAACATAAATAACGATAAAAGTTTTATAAAATTTGAGATTTTTTAAATTGATATGAGAATTTGACATAAAAATTTAATATCTCACCACATTTATTTTGAGGAAATCTCGTAGTTTGTCATACTCGCCCTTTGTGAGATAGCGAAATTTACGCTCATTTAGCATTTCATTAAAAGCAAATTTAAATTCACAAAAAATTAGCCATTCAGCAAAAGCAGGCTAAACGCCATCACGCCCATTCCCACGAGCAAGCCATAAAGGCAGTGGTGCGCCTTGCCGTAGAATTTCGCCGCAGGCAAAAGCTCATCAAAAGAAATATACACCATTATCCCCGCCACAAGCGCAAAAATCACCGCTAGCACGGTTTCACTCATAAAGGGCAAAAGCGCCAAAGCACACACAAGCGCGCCCAAAGGCTCGCTAAGCCCTGAAAGCGTGGCATACACAAAGGCTTTTTTCTTGCTGCCTGTGGAGTGATAAATCGGCAAGGACACCATCATACCCTCTGGTATGTTGTGTATCATCACAGCCAAAGCTATCACAAGCCCGAAAGAAAAGTCGCTCAGCGTAGATATAAATGTCGCAAAGCCCTCAGGGAAGTTGTGTAGAGCGATGATGATAGCAAGCAAAACGCCCATTCTTTGCAGCTTTTTGGTGTGATATGGAGCTTTTTGCTCGCCCACAAGCTCGAATTTAAGCTCTTTGTAGGCGTTTTGTTCTTGCTTGTGCAAGTCGTTTGGTATGAGTTTATCCACAAGGGCTGAGAGCAAAATGCCCATAAAAAAGCACACCAAGCCCAAAATCTTGTCCCAAATGCCTAAATTTAGGCTAGAAAATCCCTCAAAAGCCTCAGGCAAAATCTCCATAAAAGAGATATAAATCATCACGCCCGCTGAAAAGCTAAGCCCTATGGATAGGACTTTTGGGCTGTCTTTTTTGAGAAAAAACACCGCCACAGCGCCGATACAGGTAGAAATCCCCGCAAGCAAGGACAGCAAAAAGGCGATGAAAATTTGATAAGTGCTAAATTCCATTTGCTTTCTTTCGTTTGAAACTCATTTGAAGATAAAATGATAGCATAAATTTGATGTTTTTTGTGGTGCTTTCATTTGTCTTTTTTTACTACAATACTTTTTTTGTAAGGAAAATTTATGTTTAAATCCTTTTTCATCACGGCAAAATGGGCGTTGTGGGCGTATGGCGGGCTTTTTTTGCTGCTCTTTTTTCTCTACATACAAACAAGCCTAAATGTCGCTATAAACGAGTGGTATAAGGACTTTTACGACATTTTGCAAAAGCCAAAAATTCAAAGCAAAGCCGAGCAAAAAGCAAGGCAAGATGATGAAAGCAAGGGGCAAATCCTAAGCCAAGATGAATTTTTAAACGCCGTAAAAGCCCTAAATTTAGAGCTTTTAAACGATGACAATCAAAGCTTAAATTTCGCGCTCATTTACGCCAAAGCAAAAGAATTTGCCACGCAAAATTCAGCACAAACTCAAAGTGCTACCAAAACGCTGAATTCAACTCAAACGCAAAATTCAGCCCTCAAAGAGCAAAACAAAGCCCAAAATTCAACCACGCACGAAAAATCATTAAATTTAAACGCCACAAATTCAGCCCAAGCAAATCAAAACTTAAATTTTCAAGCACTCGCCGCGCAAAAAGGCATAAATTTAGACATTTTCATCAGCACAGCCAAGCATTATGCCGCCACAAAAGTAGCACAAGAAAAGCTTGACGGGGCGAATTTCCTTAACAAATTTTCGCTTTATTTTTACCAAAGCCTACTCGAACACTTTTTTAACGCGCGCAGCATAAGCGGCGAAAACGCTTATAGCATAGGGATTTTTTACGCGATGATATGGGTTTTTCTTTGTATAGCCTTGCCTTATGTCTTAATAGCCACGATAAATGTGTATTTTGCAAGCATTTACGCACTCAAATGGCGCGAAGCGATGACTTTTGAGTATCTTGCCTTTTGGAAAGCAAAGGACGACAACATAGAAGGCAGCTCACAGCGCATACAAGAGGACATTTATAACTTTTCTAAAATAGTCGAAAGCCTAGGGCTAGCCTTTATCCGCGCTTTGATGATACTTTTTGCCTTTATACCCATACTTTGGGCTTTAAGCGGGGTTATCGCCGCGCCACTTTTTGAGGGCATAGATGAAAATTCCATTTTCGCTCCGCTCAAACACATAGATGGGCTTTTGGTTTATGTCGCCCTTTTCATCAGTCTTGGTGGGCTTTTCATCTCGTGGTTTGTCGGCATAAAGCTACCCGGGCTTGAATACAACAACCAAAAAGCCGAAGCCGCTTTTCGTAAAGAGCTTGTTTTTGCGGAGGATAACAGGCGAGATTATGCCACGCGTGAAACGATGATAGAGCTTTTCACGGGGCTTAAATTCAACTACAAAAGGCTTTTTTTGCACTATGGATACTTTAACATTTGGCTTATCTTGTTTGAGCAAATCATCGTCATAGTGCCGTTTCTCATAGTCGCTCCGTCTTTGTTTGCTGGTGCTATCGGGCTTGGCGTGGTGATGCAAATGAACAATGCCTTTGACCAAGTGCGTAGCTCGTTTAGCGTTTTTATCACAAATTGGACAAAAATCACAGAATTAAGAAGCATACACAAGCGTTTGCGTGAATTTGAGGAAAATATCGAGTATAGAAAAAGCCTAAAACGCTAGCTTTGAACTTGCTGAAAAGCCTTTTTGTAGCACTTAAAAATAAAACGATAAAATTTCTCAAACAAAAGAAAAAATTTATTGAAATTTTGCTAAACTAATAAGTTTAAAACTCATTTTAGCGAAAGGACAAAAATGGCTACGAACGAGAGTAGGCGAAGCTTTATAGGCTTTGCATTTGGCACGGTAGCTGCTGTGGGCGGTGTTTTATCGCTTGTGGCGGTGAAAAAGACCTGGGACCCACTGCCTAGCGTAAGGGCTGCGGGCTTTACCACGGTGGATTTGTCGGGTATGAACGAAGGCGAGTTGCGCACGATAGAATGGCGCAAAAAGCCTATTTTCATACTCAAAAAGAGCGCGGATATGCTCAAAGACCCAAAAAGAGAGCTTTCGATAGAAAACTCACCTTATGTCGTAATGATAGGGCTTTGCACACATTTGGGCTGTATCCCGTCCTATGCCCCAAGCGAGGGAATGTTTAAGTGTGCTTGCCACGGCGGAGAATTCGACATTAACGGCAAAAACACCTTTGGACCGCCACCTAGACCGCTTGATATACCGCCTTTTAGGATAGATGGCACTAAACTCGTCCTTGGAGAAGAAGGACCTGAGTATAAAAAAATGATAGCGGAGGCGTAAAATGGCACAGATAAGAAAAGCAACAGGCTTTATTGATTGGCTAGACCAGCGTTTGGCTGTGAAAAAATTTATGAATGTAATGATGATAAAGTATTGGATACCAAAGCAAATCAACTTTCTTTGGGCTATGGGCGTGATTTTAACCACGCTTTTTGCGGTGCTTTTTGTAACGGGCTTACTGCTTGTGATGTATTACAAGCCAGATACGGCTTTGGCGTTTGATAGCGTCAATAAAACCATTATGCAAGAAGTCGAATACGGCTGGCTGTGGCGGCATTTGCACGGCGTGGCAGCATCAGTAACCTTTCTCATCATCTACATACATATGCTTACGGGCATTTACTATGGCTCTTATAAAAAGGGGCGTGAGATGATTTGGATAAGTGGAATGCTACTCTTTGTGGCGTTTTCAGCCGAAGCGTTTAGCGGATATATGCTGCCTTGGGGACAGATGAGTTATTGGGCTGCGCAAGTTATCACTCAGCTTTTTGGCGGAATTCCATTTATCGGCGATGCGCTGGTGATTTGGATAAGGGGCGATTATGCGGTGAGCGACCCTACGCTTACTCGCTTTTTTATGCTGCATGTGTGCTTGTTGCCGATTTTGATTATGGCGATTATCGTGCTGCACTTTTATTCGCTGCGCGTGCCACATGTCAATAACGAGATAGCCGAAGAGCTTGATTTCGAGCTTGAAGCTAAAAAATACGAAGATGGCGACACCAAAGGCGCGAAGGTTATACCTTTTTGGCCCGGCTTTTTAAGCAAGGATTTTATGTATATTAGCTTGTTTATGATTTTTTTCATCTACCTTGTATGCTTTAAATTCAACTTTGCAATGGATCCTATCAACTTTGACCCTGCAAATGCGCTCAAAACTCCCGCACACATTTACCCTGAATGGTATTTCTTGTGGAGCTATGAAGTTTTGCGTGGATTTTTCTTTGATGTGGCTGGTATCAAGGCGTTTGACATAGGTTTGGCTGCCTTTGGTATCGCGCAAGTCATCTTTTTCTTTTTGCCTTGGCTTGACAGAAGCGATGTGGTAAAGCCTGCGCATCACCGCCCTGCGTTTTTCGTGTGGTTTTGGGTGCTGCTTGTGGATTTAATCGTGCTGACTATCTACGGCAAGCTGCCGCCGACAGGAATGAACGCTTGGGTAGGCTTTTACGCGTCCATCGTGTTTTTGCTACTCTTGCTCGTGGTGCTGCCTATCATTACGATTAAAGAGAGAAAAAAGGAGAGCAAATGAGAGAGTTGAAGATATTTTTCGTAGTCGCTGTATTTACAGCACTTGTGTATTGGGGCGTTGAGCCTTATGCTCACTCTGTGATGAACCCCCATGTCGCGCCTGCAAATTTTGACTTTGCCAAAGAGGACATAAATTTTGCTAAAAGCACGCTTGCTGCAAAGCAAGAAGAGCTTACTCTTGCAAATGAAGAGCTAAAAAAAGCAAAGAATTCCAAAGACAAAGAGCTGAAAATTCAAGCCGAAAACAAGCAAAAAGCCGCTGAGGCTGCTGTGGAGAGCGCAAAGGCAACCCTAGCTGCAAATCAAGCCTTGTGGGATAGAGTCAAAGAAATCGACTTTAAAGCGGGCAACGCTCAAAGCGGGGCTGAATTTTTCGCTACAAACTGCGTAGCCTGCCACAGCTTAAAGACGGCTGGACTTGAAGGGGCGATTCCTGACTCGTCAATTTATGGCGTGTTGCCGCCTGATTTAAGCTCCACAGGCGCGCTTTATGATGAGAAATTCCTAGCCGCACTCATCTTAAATCCAGCACTTGCGCTCAAAGTAGAGCATAAATTCGGCGAGGCTTTCATAATGACAGCCTACAATGACGAGACAAGTGGCGAGGACGCCAGCGTTGCCAAGCAAGTAGTGAGCGCAAATATCGCTAATGTCATCGCTTACTTGAAAGAAGTCAGCAAGGACTACAAAAAGGCGTTTGAAAGCGAAGTGAAAGAAGAGCTAAAAGCCAAATACGCTAAAATGCAGGATTTAAGCCAAAGCGACAAGGCTAAATTTATGGAAAAAGACTTAGCCTTTGCAAAGGCAAAGAACGATTTTATCGAGGCTTGCGGGCGTTGCCACGATATGAAGTATGATGGTTTCAAGGCTTTATCGGCGATGAGTGATTTAAATGGCTATTTGGGTATGAATCCGCCTGATTTGTCGATGATGATACGCGCTAGAAGTGGCGAATACCTTAATAATTTCATCAACAACACCCAAAAAGTGCTTGCAGGCACGGCTATGCCACGAGTTGGACTTACGCAAAACGCCCAAGCTAGCGTCATCTCATATATGGAAATGGTTGGCGACAGCAAAAAAGACGAGCGCACGAGCGTGGGCATAGGTGTGATGATATTTTTCGCTATTTTGAGCGTTTTTGCGATTTTGTGGAAACGCAAGGTGTGGAGCGAACTGCACTAAATTTAGAGCAAGTTTTTGAATTTTTAGGCTTGCTTTTTTGGGGCGAGTTTGAGCTAAATTTTTAGGGCAACTTGCCTTGCTTTGCGCTCAAAGGCTTGTAAATTTGCGTGGATTGCTTAAATTCACGCAAATTTTTTTGAATTTTGCTTGTGTGTTTAGCTTTGTCTTTTTTAGGCGGAGTTATTAAATGCTGATGATATATTTGTGGTTTTGCCTTTGGAATTTAAGCAAAATGTGGCGCGCTGATGAAATGGCTTTATCGCCTAAGCGAGTAAATCCGTGTAGCAAGTAAAATTCACAAAAGGGCTTATCAAAAGGATAAGCCCTAAACACTTTTTAAGCTAAATTTATAAATTCTCTTAAATTTTAGCTTAAATTTGACTAAAATTCAGCCCTAATGTTGAGCCAATAATTTCTGCCCGCAATCATTCTTTGATAGCTGTTTGAGTAGGCTAATCCTCTTGTGCCTTGATATACAAAATAATCAACCGTGTCTAAATCAAAAAGATTATTCACCACAAAGCCAAGCGTGATTTTATCGCCCGTCTTGTAATCAAGCCCCAAATCCACTATATGCGTGTCCTTAAAATACTCCCCAGGTCCCACATTTGCCGCGTGTGCGCCAAAGGCTGGTGTGCGGTATTTGCCTACATAGCGCACATAGGTGTCCCATTTGGTCTTTTTATAAGAAAGTTTAGCCGAAAGGTTGTGTTCTGGGACATTGTTGAGTGGCTTTCCTTTGTTTGTGCCGCTTTTTCGCTCTGTTTTTGTGTAAGCATAGGCTAAATCAAAATAAAAGCCCGTAGTTAAATCAGCCAGCATTTTTGTGGATTTAAGCCCAAATTCACCTCCGTAAATCCTTGCCTTGTCCTCATTTATGGGTAAAGAGCAAGTGTTGCCCGTTCCAGCGGCACACACTCCATAATAAGGCATAGTAACGCCGTTTTGATAAGGTTGTGAAGTTATGGCGTCTGTGAAGTCAGTGATAAAGCCAGTGAGCGTGAAATTCATCGCTGGCGTGTCGATGATAGAGCTGATTTCGTAGTTTAAGCTCTTTTCAGGCACTAAATTTGCGTTGCCGTAAAGATGAGTTGTGTCATAATTTGCATAGTAGCCATCATATCTTTGCGAAAGCTGTGGCACTTGCAAACCGCTTGCCACGCCAGCCTTGAAAGTAAGCCAAGAAGTAGGGAAAAAATTTAAATACGCCCTTGGCGAAGCAAAAACGCCAAAGGTTTGCACATAATTTGCCCGCACACCAGCCGTTAATGAACTTATATCACCCAAAAACAACTCGCCCTCGCCAAAAAGTGCCACTTGATAAGAATCATTGTCAAATGCCTTTATCCTTGTGTCGAAATTCCCGCCTCGCTTGTATAATCTCTCATAGAAAAAATATGGTCCAGCATTGAGTATCAAGCCGCCAAAATCCCCAAAAATAAAATCCTTAGTGAAAGTGGTTTGATAAGTAAAGGCTGGATTCCAAATCAAGCTTTGATGGTCTCTTTTGCCAGATTCACGCCCATTTTCCAAAGCCTTTGTAAAAGTCCTACCTGTCGGCGTGTAGCCCGGCGTGTAATGTGGAAGCATAGAAGTGTCAGCATAATGCAAAAAGCTGTTAAAACGCCCAAAGCTGTAATCCCCATCGTGATTGAGTATGTAGTTAAATTTAAAATAATCCTTAACCATAGGTATGGCACTTGATGAGGTGTTTAGCGTGCCAAGTCGCTGAAAACCAAAATCCGTGTCAAAATAAAAGCTGTTTTGCTCGTTTGCTTGATAATTAAGCCTTGCGCCAAAGTTTGAATTTATGTATCCTGTGGGGCTGTGGCTGGTGTAAGGGTTTGTGGTGGTCGGTGTGTAGCCTGCAATGTCTTTTTGAAAAAAGCTGTTTTTCTCGGCGTAATTATACTTACCGCGTAAATTCAAGCTAAACCTTTCGCCCAAAGGTAAGAAAATGTTGCCATTTACGCCTTGTGCGTTGCCCCAAGTGTCGTGGTGTTCTTGTAAGCGAGTTTCAAAACCCACGCTAGCACTGACTTTGTCGGTGCTTTTTTTGGTGATGATATTGATAACCCCGCCCATAGCATCGCTGCCATAAATCGTAGAGGCTGGTCCTCTTATCACCTCAACCCTTTCTATCATCGAAGCAGGCGGTATAGCCCCGCTTGTAGAGTCAAAGCCCCGTCCGTCAAAGCCTCTTGACATATTAACACGCTTGCCATCGATTAAAATGAGCGTGTAGCTTGAACCCATACCGCGAATGTTAATGCTTGAAGCACCTGTTTTTTCTATACTTGTAGAAACGCCCGGCACCTCTTGGACTATGTCGCCCAAATCCCTAATGGGCTTGTTGAGAATGTCCTCTTTGGATATGATAGAAATGCTCGCTGGTGCGTGCTTGATTTCTTGCTCATAACCTGTGGCGGAAATGACAACGCTGTCAAGCGTGTAGGTTTGTATGGCTGAATTTGAAGATTCAGCTGGCAAATCTGCACTTTGAGGTGCAAAAGTGTCATTTTGGGCTAGATTAAGTGCTGGTAAATTCGCACCTTGCCTTAAATCATCAAGCGCAATGAGCGTTAAATTTTCACTCAACTTGTCGCTTTTGCCTAAATTTGTGGCATTTGGCGAAGTGAAATTCAAATTTTGACTTAAATTCGTGTTTTGATTTGAGTGCAAATTTTCATCGTGTGCTTTTTGCAAAACTAAGCTTGAATTTGCGCCTAAATTTACGCTGTTTGTAGGATTTTCAGCTTGGCTTGTTTGTGCGCCAAATGCAAATCCCCCCCCCCCCCAGCAACCATAAAAGCTATGGTAGCGGTTAAAATTTTTTGTGTCATCATAATGACTCCTTTTGTGAGTAATTTGTCTTTCGTGCCAAAAACTCATAAAAAGGCGCAAATTTGTCTTTTTAAGCTGCTAAACTCAGAAAAACAGCGGACATTTTGATAAGCCTTGCTAAAATTTACAAATTTTTTAGCACGAAAAACAAGAATGGATTATAAAAAATTTAAGCTTAAAATTTAATAAATTTTGAGAATTATTTTTAAATTTATGTTTTTGTTTTTGCAAATTTAACTTAAAATAGTG
>OARB01000048.1_pt1 | contig 23278 bp, 31 predicted proteins | sample 1475561 | NCBI WGS metagenome assembly OARB01 (sample SAMEA3360673, study PRJEB22359) | human gut metagenome | biome: ENVO:urban biome; feature: ENVO:human-associated habitat; material: ENVO:feces | place: Bangladesh | collected 2011
TTTCATCAGAAACTCCATTTTCTAGGAAAACACATAACGCCCGCCTAAGGGGCTGACAACGCATAACAACCAAACCCAAACACAACAACCGAAACCACCGCGGCTCAATGGGACTGGAAACGCCACGCGTTGACAGTCCCTCTTGAGGCGTTTGTTAGCTTCATAACCCATTGTTTAAAAATGACTTTTTAAACACATTTGCTTGAAATGCATTTTACGCAAAAGCATCACTCAAACACACGTCTAACGCCAAAAGCTGTGAAGTGAGCTGCCAAAACTCGCAGCGATCAAGGTTAAGTTGGCCACTTACCGAATTTCCGACAAAGAAAGCGCGATTTCAGCGACAATGCTGCTTTTTGTGAAACCAAGTTGACCGAGTTGAACATCCAACAACTTTGAAGCATCGAGGCTTGTTGGCTTTCAGCGGCTTTGAAACTGCGGAACTTCCAACACTTTCTACCAAATCAGCATCTAGCAAAATTCAAATGCCAAATTGTGCAATTTGAACACTAAAAGCTGATTTTTCAGAACAAGAAGTTTGGATTTTGATGATTTTAGCCTTTAAGAAGCTAACGCCCGCCTAAGGGGCTGACAACGCACCACCACTAAACTCAAACACAACAACCATAACCACCGCGGCTCAATGGGACTGGAAACGCTACGCGTTGACAGTCCCTCTTGAGGCGTTTGTTAGCCTAATAACTTACTCCAGACTCTGAACAACAAAATTTAAGAACGTTTCAACGAGAGATAACTGTAAGATGAAACCAAACGCTAAAAGCCCATAAGCCCAGTTAGAAATTGTTCTATGCGTGATGTATTTATTGATGTTAGCAGTACGCTCAGGCTGTGTAAGTCCTACAACTAATGATTCACTTCCATCTGGGTAAAGGGGCTCTTTAGGCAACGAATACTTTGCTAGTAAAAAGACTGCTAGCATATCTAAAATTAAACCTATATCAGATACTTGCATATAGCATTGATTCCTTACAATGGTAATTGTGTTTGGTATTAGGCTAACGCCCGCCTAAGGGGCTGGCAACAGCAAAACGCTACTATTACCACATGTTACATAGCCAGTAACCACACAGTTAAACGGAATTTAACGGAGAGTAGCTAAATGCGTAAACAAAGCCAAAGCCTAAAACCTGTTGTTGTCATGAGTTGGTTTTACAACTAGTTGTATTGCTTGTGTTATCATGGAGAGGCGTTAAGCCTCTCCTTTTTATTAAGCGTGTGTGAATATATATGCCAAAACTTTACATATTTAGACGAGTATCTAGTAAACGCCAAACCAACAAGACAGGGCTAAAAATCCAAGTTCGCCCTCAAACTGTAGAGCGTTTATTGTCTGAACATGGTTTATCGGAGGTGGTTGATCTTGGGGCTGAGATTGCCAGTGCAAGCAAAGGTAAGCACATCGAAGAAGGGACTATTTTAAAACGCTTTTTAACGAAATGTGAGCGTGGAGAAATTGAACAAGGGTCAATACTCGCTGTTTACTCTTTAGACCGTCTAAGCCGCTTAGAGAAGCTTGGAGAGGCTAAAAGCCTGATCTACCTCCCCATAACTAACAATGGTGTGAGTATATTCGGTGAAATAGACAATTTCCTATATAAACCCCACGATGTTTTGAGTGAAATATTATCAAGCTTAGTGTTTGAGCGTGCAGCCGAAGAATCGAGAGCAAAGAAAAACCGTAATATTGATGCCCTAGCCGCTAACCTTGCACAGTATCAGCGAGATGGACAATACACAACAAAACTGGGTAAGTCTCCTAGTTGGATAAACCACAAAACAGGTAAGCTTAACGAAGAGGCTGTATTGTGGCGTGAGGTGATTAATTGCTATACAAGTGGACAATATAAAAACTTATCCGCATTACATACAGCTATGCAATTGCCAATTCCTTACAACACACTAAGCAAGGTTATTAATAATGCTCACAAAACCTTAATAGGGACAAAAGTTATTAAAGGTGTGGAGCTTGTAGAATTTTATGAACCCCTACTAACTGAGGAAGAATACAACCGTTTGTTGACTCATGTCCGGCAAATGGGAACTGGTAAAGGTAAAGCCGTTGCTACAACCAAAACAGAGAATATCTGGTTACTCAAAGGTTTAGCTGTATGCCCTGAGTGTGGCAGTTTGTGTGGTAGCTTCAAGAATGGTGCAAGTGTTAAAGATAAGGTGAGGTATAACTACCGATGCAATGCAGCCATAAACAAGCATTGTAACAGTCCCACGTATAACCTAAACCCTATAGAGGCTATCGTAACTCTATTATCAGCCGACTATTTGCATGAAGTTAGTCAGCGAGAAACCAACACCGAACTAAACGCTAAAATCGAAGCTACACAAGTGGAGGTTGAACGGTTGGAGACACAATTAGAACGTGCAGGGGTGTTGATAAATGAATATTTGAGCGAGGAATTAGTTAAAGCTATACCTAAGTATAGAGAACAACTAGAAAACGCCCAAAACTCACTACAGACACTATTAGCCCTTGCCTCAAACCATACACCAATTGATGAAAGGTTGTTATCAGCCGAGATTATATTAGACAAAGCTAACCCTGAAAGAATGAAGCTTGTGAAGCTGTTACAAGGTTGTATTAATCGAGTGATTGTTACACGTAAGAGTGTTAAAAAGGGTGACACACGTTTTAGCCCAAAGATTTACACAGGCTGCGATTACTCGTTGTTGTGTGTAAGGGTGGAATTTGTAGACGGTAATATTAGGGTGTTTGATAGTGTGCTTAGGGACAACCTACGTTTAAATTTAAGTGTTAGCAATGGCACAAGATCGATTGGTTTGGATAACTTTCACAGATTTAGCCGAAGGTTGAGAGAATACGATTTAATTAAATATTGTGTGATAAATAACCGCAAGCTTAAAATCACGTAAGAAAAAGACCGCCCTATTGAGGCGGTTTATTTTATGTGTTTAGGAAACCGTAGACAGTAGTTGTCCATGTTCTACCTGTCTTAGGGTTAAGTAGTGTTATTGGTGTTTTAGTCGTACCTAACCACTCCCCAACCTCACCACCAAATTCAAGCAATGTATAACCCTTTTGGGTACAATTCCGCTGAACCAAGATATGATACTGGTTTGGGGAGTATTTGTAGCGACCACTACAGGGACACGGCACTCTCTCATTGCAAACAAGGTTACTTTTGGTTGATGTAAAACCATCCGGAAATAACACTTCATCCACACTACAAATAGAACACTCAACCGTGAATACTGCATTACGTCCACTAGTTTGATCGGTGATACCCGTTACTGTTAGTGTGCCGCCCTTGGGTGTATGAAACTGCTCCCCGATAAACTCACGTTGTAATCTCGTAATTTTCATATTTCCTTTCTCTCTTCTTCTTCTTTTGTTGTTATTTGTTATTTTGAATCAATCAATTCAATCATTAATTTGAAAGTTTCCGCATTGATAGCTTGCCAAGAAATGCCACTTCCATACGTGCTTGCTTTAGCTGTAGTGGTGGTATAAGCCTTGATAAAATTATGTAGTATGTCGTTGAAAATGCACTTATTTTCTTCTGTTAACCACCGCTTGAAATAATCATGATGCAGTTCGACAAGTTGTTTTATTTCTACAATTGTTTGTGGTGGGATAAGCGAGATTAAACTCATTCGCACTTGATTGCTTTGCCCCACTAAATCCTCTACACGAAAACCCAATGCATCCACAAAGGCGCAAGTAATATCATGGTATTGTAGAGGGAGAAGGAGGCGGTTATATTCGTCATATTCAAAATTAAAAGTTTGCGCTGTCATGTTCATAGTTCCTTATATTATTAAAACTTGGTTGATTTAAATTGGCGTGGATCGAATGGTTTGGGAGGTGTATTAGGTGTAGTTGTTGGTTGTTGTCCAGCTTCCACTGCTTGCACCTTTTTTAATAACTCTTCGAGATCAGCAACAACTTTGCTCAAGTGTTTCTGTTCATTCAATACAATTTTGATTGCATCGGATTGCCCTTTAGTTAATTCAATCTCACCCTTACAAGCTTTGATAAGTTGCAACATGATCCCGTCATAGGCTTTATTAATGCGCCCCAGTGCCTTGTTGCTACCTTTGGCAGCTTCTAGCAGGGTGTCAAGGTGATTGTCCAAGGAGGCTTTGATATTGTCATTGGACTTATACACTGGATATACATTACTCATTTTATATGTTCCTTATTGTTATTATGCGATGTCATGGAATTGGTAGAGGTGGTCGGTTTCTTCCGATAAGGTTTTTACAATACTGCTATATGCTGAACGGATTTTAGTAATTCTATTAACACTCAATGTTGTCCCTGTTTCCGCTTTAACGATATTTGCAATTGTGGCTCGTGGGATATTCAAACCACTTAGGCACACCACCAATTTAGTTACGTCATTAGTTCGAGTTTCTGCCATTAATGACATCCCCAAACCAATAATATCGTTTTGAATCTTACTTAAAATTTTACTACTCACTTTATATAGTTTTCCTTATGTTGTTTGTTGTTAACTTGATAAGTTAGGAGGTTAACTTTACAAGTTAGGGGGGGTTAACTTTACACCCATAAATTAACCGTCCTATAAGGGCTAGAGGAGGTTTTGGAGGTTATAACAAGTGTTAATATTGAGGATTATTTAGAGCTTGTTGTAGACGCTTGGAGGAGTGTTATATACACCCTATACCCTACCCCCTAACTAAAACCGAGGAATTGGTAAGTTGAGGGAGATATAACAGGAAGATTCCCTACCCTTATATTATCATTATATAATAAATGAGAATCATTATCAATAGATATTGGTAAAAAAGTGACAGTTTTAAACCAATATTATCAACAAATAGCTGTCACCTTGTAATCATAACAAGTGATATTGTTTGAACATGGATATTATCGCTACCCCTAAAATTCCAGAAAATTATAAAAAATTTTATAGCAATGGTGAAAATTGAAGGTAAACCCTTATAAACTATAGAGATAATATCCAACGGTGGGTGTAAGGTAGGTGTGGGACACTTCTGGAAATAATGACAATTGAGATTGCGGTGTTAAGCCCACCCACTCCACCCCTTTACACTACTTATACATTTTTCCTGCATATCCATGCACAGGTGTATTTCTCCCCTATCGGGACAATAATTCCACTCATAATCAAAGATTAAATTATGGCGCACTAAGGTGTAATCTCTTACAACCATTGATACATAAGGGTTTGAGTGCGATTACGTGCGCCTATTATGCGTTATTGGTAGATATTAGAACCATTATGTTAAATGAGTGATTTCTAATATATAGGTTAGAGGTGTCTAGCTTGCATTTTCACAAGGTTACTGTCTGCAAAAGGTGGTAAAACCTCATAGATAACTGAGTAAATACTTGCACCAATTTAGTGCAATAAAAAGTAATGTAAGAATCTGCACTTTGAAAAGGATTCGCTGTAAGTCTCCTACTTTTCACAATTCCCATAATTTCACCTAAATATTTGTGAGTGAGTGTTGTATGCATAAATATTGTTTGCATTTTGCGAATCATAATGAGAACCATTTGCATTTTTGCAAATATGAGTTTACGTGTATGTGCTGCGATGGTGTTTGTGGTTTGTTAAGCACCACACTTATACTCAAATATAGTTTAACACCCTCAACTTTTGTTAAATACCTCTCACAATTCTCTATTGCATACAGCGTTCACCACTTAGAACAGCTTATATGCTTTTCTATCCTCATTTAAACACGCTCAGAACGTCATTTAACGCATCTTATCACCACCTTAATATGATTGCCTTATGTATCATTAAAACCTCTTAGAATCGCTTACAGGAGCTTACAACGTGTTGTAGGAGCGTTTATAACAAGTTATAAAGTGCTTTTAGATAGATTCCGAGAATATACGGTAACTTACCACCTACCCAATCTCTTATATCTCCACTTATACGTTAGTATTACTGACGTTAGTATTACCCCCAACGCAATAATGCGTTTACCCACACATATTTGTGTATCCCACAATAACGCAACAGAACGTCATTTAACGCATTTTACGCACCACCCTAATACATTAGTATACCTTTGCATACAAAACTCAACACAGAGCGTTACAGAGCGTTTTAACGTGATTATCTATCGTTAGATAAACTATCGTTAGATTATCTTCAGCACACAAGAAATACTCCCACACACAAGAATTGTGTAACCCACACACAAAAGGAATTCTTCACACAAAGAATTTAACTTACGTTAGTATAACTTACGTTAGTATACCCTCACACAAGGTTAGATGAACACAACATAGAAGGAACGTAGAGACGCACTAGGTTGTAATGTGAATCTTACCTATACACACTCATAAACTAACGTTTATGCAACACACAATGTTATAGCGGAGCTATTAAGTATGCACATTAGTTACGTAGTAACAAAAGATGCCCACAAACACACAAGAGGTGCTTTAGCACTTAGACGAACAAAGTGAGTCTATTATTTGTAAGCGAAGCGCACACACAACCGAAGGGCGTAGGCGTTAGCCGTGAGGTGAGTGTTAACGAACTTATTACTTATAGTTCTCTTGTCTTTTAAATCTTTACATGTAAAAACAAAAACAAAGATCTTTTAATCTTTTCTTGTGTGGCTCTTATGCACTTAGGAGCGTAAGCGAGTTAGTGCACACATAAGCGCAAGCGTTGTCACGTAGTGAGCACAGGCGAACGTAGTGTTATAGTTATGTGAGCTTATGCGAACTTAGTGTTATTTGGTTTTAAGCCTCATGGCGTTTGAATGTTTTAGTTTGGACGAAGTCCTTATGAACTAAGCGAAGCGTGTTCTTTATAGTTAGTGGGATGATTTTCATACCTATAAAGTATGTTTATATGGATGATTTTCAACCCTATAAAAGTTAGCAGTGTGTTTTATAGGTATGATTTTCAGCCCTATAAATTCATACAGTGTTACAGTTTACGGACTACTAAAGGACAATCTTGTCTTACCTAAAACCTACCTAAACTCTATACTACTGCTTGCTGTTTCCTACTTCCACCCTCCCGATGCACACGCCAAAATGTGCGCCGAGACGGAATATTTGCAGCCCTAGAATATCAATCGCTTACCAGATTTGTTTAGCGTAGAAGTGAGACACCTTATGGTAGTTCAAGGTAGACACCTTATGGTAGTTCAAGGTAGACACCTTTTGGTAGAGGTGCTAAAGGCATCACACAATCATATGTTGCGTTACTTAATCCATACCCCTTAACCACCTGACCTCAATTTATCGGTTTGGTGTTTATACGGTGTGCATAATTGCATTGGGGTGGTTTAACGTAGGGTTTGACTGTCCATTGATTGTTGTATATTTTTCATGTTATAATGGTCATAATAACAACAATCATTGAGGAGCCAACCTTATGCAACACAATACCCCATACCTACCACACCAATCTCTACAACTACAATCGCGCCTAATCAAACTTTATCAGAATGTTGGTTTGTTTGTCCCTAAACTCACTTTTTGTTTTAGTGTAGACAATGCAGAAACAGATACTCACTACCTTAACGTGTGGTTTTCATCGAATGTCGATGGTGAGTTGATCATCGGTGAATGCAATACCTATGAAAAGGCGGCTCTAATCGCTCAACAATGGCTTGATGATATATCGGACGATGATTTGCTACACATTGTGCAAAGTGTCTTATCTAGAGGCTATACAGACGGATTTAGTGAATGTGTCGAAGGTGTTAGACAGGCAGACAAACTCACCAGTAACGAATTGCTTGTTTTAGAATGCCTACGACCTCAACTAGATTTTGAAGAAGGTTCAGAAAGTGGTCAGTATCCTTGGAGCAATACAGACATTAGTGACAAGACAGGCATTCACCGTTCAAACCTTCACCGTGTGCTTAAAAGTTTGGTTAACAAAGGTTTGATTGTAGAAGAAACCGTCAAACGTGATGTATGGGCAAGCTTGAAAAACTGCGGCCATGTTCAGAAAGATGTATTGGTTTATTACCCTGTTGCTACCCGTGAAGAAGATCTTGAGGTGATGGAAAACTGGCACGAATGGCGAGCTATCCGACAAAAGGAAGCAATGCAGAAGTGGCGAGCGATGTTGTCTAGTTAATAACTACTAGTTAATAACTGCTAGTTAACGAACACCGCCCAATTCTGGAACAGAACACCCCTAACACCCCCAACACAAAAAGATCCTGAATGCAATAAAAAAGTGTTGAAGTTGTCGGGTGGAACATGTTAATATTAACTTAGTGAGGCGTGAAGCACAAAAAGATGAATAATATTTTCAAAAAAGTTGTGTTTTACTATTTACTATGCTAGTCGAAAACTGCTATAATTAATATACGAGGTGAAGGAAAAACCTTTTCATGAACTAATAAAGGTTCATACAACAATCTAACCTACTCCATACGTGCATTGCTTGCGATGAATCACACGTTGTGGGGTTTTCGTGTATCCGCAGGATAATACGCAAGATAATCTCTGCAACCCTCACAAATAAGGAGAAATAAATAATGGATGAACGCTTTAACGCTGCATTGCATGAATCAGCTCATACTGTGATAGCTCAAGTTTTGGGATTTAACACAGCTACCCCAATCATATATGAAAATTCTTCAACTAATCCCGATGAAAAACATTGGTTAGGTAAAGCTTTCATTGATACCACTAACGGCAATGTTGAGGATATAGCTCTTGTAGGTTTGGCAGGTGAGGCTATTCAATATTATATAGAAGGTGTTGATGTAGGTGATTGTCCTTTCATTTGGGAATGTAACCTTGAGGATATTTCCCTCAGTGATCAAGAGTTAGTTAAAGACCTTTATAACGATGTTGAGTTATGGGAAAAGCTTTACACCCTGTTTGAACAGCATCACGATTCAATCTTAGACCTTGCAAATTCGATTTAACCAAAATTAAAACCTATAAGGAAACAAAACTATGAAATATGAAATTCCACCATCATTAAATTTGAAAGAACTACCACTAACAACACAGTATCAACTGAACCGCATGTTAAACGGTGAGATTCGCCCGTCAGCAATCAGACGTAACAAAGCTAACTACAAGCTGAAAGGCGATAAAGATAAGGTGTTCGAGAATGGTTTAGCCGTCCGACTATTTAACCTTATCAGAGAATACAACAATGTCGAAAGTGTTGAGAGTGAGGAGGTTTAACAGATTATGAAAATTCAATTAAAACACCCATACGATAAACTAGCAGGTGAGTTAGCAGATCTTACAGGACTAAGCCCCACTCAATTAACTATCCAACTGATGCAAGAGCTACAAACCAAAATTTCTAAAACAAGTGCCCAAGAAGAGGCAAAGGAGAATAATAACAATGTCAAAGTTTTACCAAATTAATACAACACTTCTAGAAAGTAATGAAGCTGTAAACAAACAAACAGGTGAGGTTGTCCCACTCTCACCGGAAACAAAGCTTGTATATGCCTACATGCTAAATCAATATCGAATGTATAGAAAATACGGCAACCGTAGATATACTGAATCATGGGATAAGATTTTTACAGTGTGTTGTGATGTGGCTGCGCAGAAACAAAAGAGATTAGCTAAAGAACTTACAACACTGGGTTTGATAGAGGTAATCGGTAACAAAAACGCCTACAAGGTTGTGCATAGTGTTGAATCCATTATAGAAACTTGGGAGTTTACTAATTCAAAGCTCAACACCTTTAAAGATCCTACCCAAACAACAAAGCGGAAAGAATCTAAGAAACAACGCCTCAATAAATGGGAAGAAGATAAACGCAGCAAAGGCGAATGGAAGGATTTTAAAGAACCTCACCTAGAAGAGATGCAAGATTGTAACGGCGTAGAAAGCTACTTTACAGAACAACCACCTGTAGAAGCTTACGAGCAAGATTATCGCCCTATTGCTGGTGATGCCGTTAACTTTGGTGTATTAGCTGATATTGATACCTCTGACGCGCCAACGTCTGATCAGTGGGATTACCACCCACCAGAAGAGAAACCGGAAGAGGTTGAACCTCAAGAAGCTTTAGAGGTTATCGAACAACAAGTTGTTGAGCAGGATGAACCTAAAAAGGATGAACCTCAAGAGGTTGTAAAACCTATTACCCCTGTAGTGTGTGGTGATAAAAGTAAACTGTTGAAGTGCTTCCGACCAAACACAGATATTAGTGAAATTGATATAAGCGGAAAAGGGATAGGATTCTTTGCTAAACCTTTACACTTGAAAGAGTGTGACAAGGATACAGCAAGGCAGTATCTCAAGGTTATAAAGGAGTATTACTGGGAACAATACAACCCTGATGATGTAACGATCGCTAATATGGTTAGTTGGTTAACTTGTTCGGTATGCAGTAATTTAACTAACGAGCTAGGCTACTGCCTCGATCCTAATTGCTCTAGTAATAACCTACCCTTCTAAGCTTACCTAATAAATCAACAATTTGAATGCACTACCTTAGTAAGGTACTCCCTTAGCAAGGTTGGTGTGATAACTATTTTACTAATATAAGGAAATTAATATGAATAATGCAGAAACACGACTATTACAAATTATCGAAACTGATGAGGCTAAATGGGGTTATAGTGAGGGTTGCGAAGTGGGTGATTTTAAATCCTTGAGGACTGATAAAGGGAAAAAAGAATATTTTGATGAGTTAACACACAACCGCCCTATCTATTCCCTGATCGAAGATTAGACAACATAACAACAACAATAAGGAAAAATTATGAACATCCAAGACGTGACAGCAGCAATTGATCTTCTAACCATTGCATATGTGTTTATCAAATCGCATCCATATTACACCGAGTTTATGCAATATCTTCTACTAAACCAACAATAATAATAAGGAGAATAATATGAACCCAGATTATGTTAAGCTGAAACTAAAACAAGGCCAGATTGACTCCATTAATAAAAAGATCGCCAAACTAGCCAAGAAAAACACACCAAATGCTGTTGTTAAAAAGCTTACTACCCAATGCTTACAAGGTTTGCTGACATATGATCACGAAGTTAAAGTATTGATGGAGTATGTTGTAGCAAATGCAGATTGTTTTGTGGATGAACAGGTAAAGTGCGCTAAAAAGTATCTAGCAGCTAAAACCGCACCTTATCCTATTCTGTTCTTGATGGACTTTTATAATGCAGGATCAAGTGACGGCTGGAATTATAAAAATGTGCTATTAGGTATTTAACAAACTAAGAGGATTATTAAAATGTACCAAGTGGAATTTAAGACAAAAGAAGGTGCACGTTACACCGTGGTATTCACACAATATGTTTGTGCCATGCCAAATCCCGACACCTTGCATGTTACTAGCGACCGTTTCGATTTTAAAATTACCCGTATTAAAAATGACCGCAGTATTACTCAGGATGTAAATTTCAATTTAAAAATCGACGGTAAGGTTATCCCTGCAACCCAATACGTTGTAAGCGGGCAGAATAGTAAACGCACAAGCAAGCAGACAGATGTAATACTATCAAACTATTACAATTGGCTCGACTTAATTTAAACTTTTTTTTTTCTTACAACTTGAATAAAGTTGTTGATAATGATTCTCGTTTAATGCTATAATTATATTGTAGGGGAGAGAATAAACCTTACCTACTTTTGATTATATGTTTCTCCTACCTTCATATTATCACACCTCTCAATATTGCGCTGTCACGCAATTAGCTAGCTTGTAGCATACCCTACAATTTCCCTCAGTTCATAACCACGCTAGCGGTGGTGAGGGTTTCCTTATGTTTGTTGTTATGTAAATTAATAAAGGTGGTTCCCTTCTTCAACCACTTTTATTTTTACCATAGCATTCAAGTCGTAAGAAAAAAAAAAAAAATGCACACGGTTGATGCGACAGTAAATCAACTAAACACACGTTGATAATAAATCAACCACCACCCACACCCCTACATTACACTAGCAAATGACAGACTGTTAGCTGTAAATATTTTATAACAACAACAATAAATAACAATAATAAAAGGAAATACGAACATGCCAACACAAAAGACGTTAGACCGTGCCGCAAAAATTAACTGTACTATTAAACAATTGCAGGGAGTTTACGCTCAATATAAAAATATTAAATATAGATGCGGCAAAGGTCGTTACAATAACGCAAAATTCCTCCTTGGAAATTTCGATACCTTTATTGAATGGATTGCCTCGCAAGGAGGCTACCGCCAAAGTCCTCACGGTCATGCATATCATGTAAGCCGCATACGTGATCAAGGCGATTACGCATACAACAATATCCGGTGGTGTAGTCACCAAGAGAATTTAAAAGAAACTTCTAATTTTTACTTAGTTACAGACCTTAAAAGCTCACGCCAAGAACTATTTCAGGGAAATTTGGCTGATAAGTTAAAAGAATTATTTAACGTAGAAGCAACTAGTGGCGCATATACAGCTAGTAAAACCGGTAATTTATACTTAGGTCGATTTAAAATAGATCGGCTAGAAATTTAAAAAGAGGACGCAATGATAACCATCGAACTGTTAAACAGTAAGCTTGCAATGCTAAGCCAAACAGAGCGACAAGCTTTAAGGCTAATGCTAACCACAAACTTAACTAATAGTGAAATTAACAAAGAGCTAGGCGTTAGTCACAACTACGTTTACTGGCTTAAAAACGAAAGCCCACATGCGGAAACTGTGCAAATGTTTTTAAACCTCAACAACAAATTTAAGGAAACAAAAGAATGATCACAATTAATTTAAAGCTAGGTAATAGTGAAAGCATTACACGCACATATAGCCAGATTAGTATTGAAGAGACGCGAATTGTATTAGATACCCCTATGGAAAGTGTAAACGAAACAGTGTTGAGTTTTGCTAACGGCGTATTATCGAGTATTACTGTAACCGAACCAAAGCAAGGTGTTAGCACAATGCCACAAGCAACCACCCGTAGCGCAGTATATGCAACGATTAGTAACAAGGGGTTGGTGTTAAACGTAACAACTTATGCAACCCTCTCTACATTGTTAAGTGGTATTAGTGCGAATGCGGAGATTGTTAAAAGCTTAAAACAAAAGCCTACACAGCAACAAGTTGTTAAAAGCTCACTAGGTAAAGAAACACAGGAACAAACACAACAACGCATACAACGTGCATTAGCAGCTAAACAAAGTAAACAAGCTAATACTGGTGTTAATAAGCAGCAAATTTACGATGAGTTAAATAAAGCACGAGCTAAAGACGCACAACCTTTAATGGATATTGTAAAAGCCAAACAAACTGAGTTGATTAAGTGTGCAAGTGCAAAAGCACAAACTGCAGAATGGGGTGAGTTGGTAAAGCAACTATCCGGTAAAAAATTTACACCAGAAGCATTTGATGCATTTAGAGAAGTGCTAACAATCTCAGATATTACTAAATGCGAGCGCATGGTGCGTGAATTAGCAAACCGCTTAAACATTGTTAACGGTGTTATTCACTTAATCAAATAAGAGAATTTTAGGAGTGTGGTGTGTGCTCCTGAATGTTTAAACAATACGCACCAAACATAACAACACAATACAAAATATAAGGAAAAATGAACTATGACTACTATTACTACTACTACTAACAACACTTTCGACCTAGCTAATGTAATTGCAGAATACAAAGCAGGTTTCGAGCAATATAAAGCTGACAATAAACAATATAATGCTGATGCATACCGCCGTAAAATTGAAAGTATTAATAGCGATGCCGCACTAACTAATGGTGCATTTAACCAGTTTGCCTATGGTTCGCAAATGTTCGAGGGTAAGACATTACAAGAAATTGCTGAATCATTGAAAACAATGCAGGTTAAGGATAGCAGCCGAGAAGATGAAAACGGTCTGATCTTTCCACATGTTACATTGCAACTTGTTAGCCCTACCACCCCTGCCCAATATTATGGATTGATTGCTGAGGCTGTTAAACTTGGCTTTGAAGTGTGTCCAGACTGGCGATTACATGTTGGAACTGGTCGCAACTTCCCTGCCTGTCGCCTCGTGCGCCAAGCTGAATGGTATAAGCCACACAACGAAAAGCTAATGGCTGAACGTATTGCAGAAGCTGAGAAACAAGAAGCCGAGCGATTGAAAGCTGAATACTTTAATGAACATCGTGTGCAAGCATATGTAGAACAAGCACAACGCAAATTTATGGCTACACAAGCACAACAAGCCGCTATTAGCTTATCAGCAGCGATTAGCCGTGAACTATATGCATCAAGTGGTTTGAGTGATGATGACCTTGCGGTTGTAGCACAGAGTGATGTGTGGGCATTCAATACCCTAGCCCCACAACTGCAAGAGAAAGATCCTAATGTAATTTCAGCCGCTTTAACAGGTGCAGGGTTTGTAAAAGGTAAGCATAAACTTTCAGACGGCAAACAAGCTACCTTGTGGGTGAAAGATGGTGCAGATGTCACAGCACTAACCCTAGAAAGTAAGTATATTCAATAACTCACATACTTTAGGGGAGCAATCTCCCCTACAATAATAAGATAAAAGGAAATATGAACATGAAAATGACAGCAGAACAATTTAACGAGCGTTTAGCACACATTGTAAAATGTTGGGTGGAGTTTGGTTACGAAGTGGAAACTTGGGAAGAATTTTTGGCCGCTGAATTAAAAGGTATGGAGCTTCAAGCAGAACTCACCGCCGAAGTGGAACAGCGTTTGCAGTATGCTTTAAATTCTTTAAAAACATTGAAATTAATTGGTGGTGAATAATGTTTGACCCACGTTTCGAGATGAACCCAGAAATTGAATATTTGCTAGAAGAGATTGCAGCACATAACCAACGCTTGAAAAACTGCGGTATTAATCCCGACCACGATACACATATGCAAGAGATGCAGGAACGTGTACAACACTTGCTACGTTTACACTTATCAGCCGTTAATAAATTTATGGGTTACACAAAAGAGGATAATAAATAATGTATACAAACACAATTATTAAAACTGAAATTGATGAAAAAGTAATTAAAGCTTTTAAACTAGATGCTTTAACACGCTCTAAACTATTCTTTAAACTAACAACTAAACTAGCTGTGCCGTTTGCAGGGGTTATTGATGGTGCATTTTCCGCAGACCGTAGTTTGGTATGTGCTAGTGTAGCAAGCTTATTAAGCCAACACCTAGATCAGGAAACATTTGAAGAAACTCAGCTTATCCTGTTCGGTTCAATTGTCGAAGATGGTGAGGCACTAGCTACACCAGAAGCTATTAATAAATGGTTTGAGTATAACGATGTGAACCCCATTGATTTGTTTGTTTGGTTAGTTGATGAAAACCTTGTAACCTTATTTAAGGGAAGCAAACAATTGCAAAGCTTAAAACCTAAGTTTGATGAGTTTTATAAGAAATTTGAAGACTTTATCCCACAAACGGTAATTTCCGATGATAAAGCTGAAGAGTGATAAATTAGAAATTGTAAAGGGTGAGTTAAGTATTGGGGATGTTCGTTGGTTGTTTGAGGATAAAGACGCACTAGAACACGTTTACAGCAATTTAAATAGGGAAGATAAGCAAAGGGTTGACGAAAGCCCTTTGTCCCTACCAACGCTTGCAGATGCGTATTTAAAGCATTGTTTACAAACTGTTGCAGAGAGTCCTCGATTACCAACACGTAGTGAATGGAACCTTGCAAATAAACGTGCCGCAGCTTTAAAACTTGCAGAGAATAACCCGACACGCATACAAATGCTGAACGAAATTGAAGAAGCGGAACGTAAGCAAAACAACATAAGTAACCCCAATGCGCACAGTGGTATTAAGCGTAACTTTTTAAAATGGTTGGAAGACAACGCTAGAACATTGTCACCTTTCGACCAATGGATTAATAGTGTAGCAGCTTATGCAAATATGTCACCCGCACAATGCCTACAGTTACCTTATAAGGCGTTTATAACCCTTAGCAATTCCTACACTATAGAACAAGAACAAAAACACGTAATGCAGCAAGAACGAGAAAAACAAGATGCATTAAGACACAACTAAAGGCTAGAAAAATATGAACAAAGAAAAACTATTACAACTACGATTATACGGGGCAATTGCTTATTTAATATTGGCCTTTTGCCTATGGTTTTTCGGTTTGTATTTTGCTTTGTGGTTGTTTTGTGGGTGGGAGTTTAATGAATGGATATTTGTCCGTTGTATCACTTGCTGTTGTCTAGTCTATAAACTGAACTTTATACCACCAACTCAATAATATAATAATTAAGGATAGGATAGGAAAATATGAACATCGAGAAATATATTGAAAGTAAGCGTGTAGTGCTAGATAAAATGCACGCATTAGTAAATATTGCCCCTAAAATCAATAAAGACCAACACGGCAATATTACATACAGTGAAGATAACAAATACAAAACACTGAGTATGCAATTAGCCGACGAACTAGAGCTATATCATTTGATTTGCAATCCTTTATATGCAGAAACCGTTAATGCAAGTTATACACAGCAAATTGATGATATTGCAACAGCCTTGTATATCAACCGTGACAACGAAGAGTTTACAGATTTAATTGTTGAGTTTTGTATGGGCAATCCTACATATACAAAATTGTTTAGTTAATAAGGTAATAAGTTTATGGCAGAAAATTTAGTAAGGTATGGGGCTAGTTTGGCGTTCGATGGACGCCAAGCATTAAGACAACTCCGCAAATATAAAGAGACTTTTAATAAAGTACAGCACACCATTTTAAAGAATACACAAAAGTTAAATAATGAAATGGTGCAAGGTGAACAACGTGTGCAACGTGCAAAAGAAAACAGCATTGAAAAGGAAAAGCGCCGACAAGAGAGTTTTAACCAGTGGCGTAAAAGACAAACACGTAGTGCTAACTTTGCAGAGTTAAAAGCACATCAACAGGTCGAGTTGATGAAAATTTTAGCTAGTAATAAAAGCGCACAAGAAATTAAGAGCACATACACCGACACCCTACTTGCTTTTAAACTTGCTAAAAAACGTGAAGTAGCAGCCGAAAAACAAGCTAACCGTTTACGTTTGGAAAGTGCTAAACGCACGGAAACACGTATTAAGGCCATTAAAGGGCGAGCTAATAACCTACTAGGTCGCGCAGGTGGTGTGGCAGGTAGTGCCATTAGTGGCTTGTTGGGGTTAGGTGCTGCGACATTAGGCACTGTAGCTGTAGGTGCAAAAGATGCCAGTGACACTCGCGCAGAAGCTGTTAACGCAGGAATGAAAGTAGAGGACTACCAACGCTTTTTGTTTGGTGCTCGAAACGCTACTAACCTTAGCCGTGATGAAATTATGTCCAGTTTACAGGATGTTAACGATCGCCGTGGTGAAATTATGAATTTGGAGATTAAGGACGGTGAAATTAAAGGCGTTGGGGAACTAACCGACCTGTTAAACTTCCTTGTTAAAAACGGCCAACTAGCTTTGGATGAAAAAGCAATAAAGGATTTTGTTTTAAATAGTGGTAATAGTGCTGAGTTTCTGGAAAAGGTTTTTAAACTCTTGCAAACAAGTGGCGCAGATACAAATACCCAGACCTTTTTAATGGAAAGTTTAGCTAGTAACAGTTTCCGTTTAATGGCGCAAATTGATCAAAACTCGACAATGTATGCACGTAGTTTAGAGGAAATGAAAACCCTACGCTTAGGCATTGATGCGGCTAACCAAACTCAGGTAAGAGATGTCGGTCAAACTATGTCGGCTATGTGGAATAAACTAACATACCTACCCCTAGAAGCTTTTGAAGCGTTTGCAATGGCTATAAAGCCAGAGACAGCCGCTAGTATGAATAGTGTTGTTAACAGCATTATTAAGCTTGCTAGAGCTATGGGGGACGACCTTGCTAATGTGTTGGAGCGTATTGTCCCGTGGTTGGAAAAGCTACTAGCAAGTGCGAATGAGAACAGCTTGATCGACAATTTTAGAAGTGTTGGCAATATCCTTTTTGATGAAATTGTTAAACCTGCATTAGTTAAAGTCGGTGAGGTTTTGTTAGGCGTTGTTGCTACAGCAATACCTGAAGGTATGCGCACAGACCAATTGCAGCAAATGTATGAAAAATACATGCTAACGGAGGAAGAACGCCAAGCTTTGCAGCTTAAAAAGCAACAAGAGTTAGATCTGAACTGGCAACGTATCCAACCTAAACAAGGTGGTTTTAATTACCTTACCCCCCCACCACAAGCTAAAACCGATACAAGTAGCTATGTATATCCTTCGGCACAACAGCCCGTGGTTGTCGAGAATAATAGCACGGTGAAACTAGAAGTAGACGGGAAAGTGTTAGCGCAGACGGTAACTAAAGACCAACAATTTAATGAAGCTATGCGTAAAGCGGCGCACCAATACGGAAGAGGTGGTTATTAATTATGATGTATTTCCAAACCCTAAACGGTGAGTTGTTCTGCCTTGATGCAACAAATGCCATAGATATTAGCCGCCGTGCAATGGTTACAGAGTCCCCAATTTTAACACAAAAAGACCGCACAGAGGGCTATAGCGTAGGTAATCGGCGTGTAGAAGTGCAAGGGTTAATAACTTACACCAAAAGCGTTAGGCAACAGTTTGTAGGCAATCCCACGCCAGATAAGGCGATTAAACTTATCAACGGTGTTATGGATAACCACGAATATTTTACAGTGTTTTGGGATAACCTAGGTAAATACAAGCTTGCAGGCGACCCTATTAAAAATTGTGTTGTCGAATCCTTTCGTTACGTAATCGACGAATTTCTGGACACAATCACTGTGAGCCTTATCCTAAAGGAAATTGATATAAGAGACGCTGACGGTAAAGGTAGCCTAAAGGAAACCCCCTCGCCAGAGGCATCTAGCCAGATTTCAGACGAACAAACAGTTAGTAGTGGTGGTGTGTGGCAAACCAAAGAGCAAACACGTAGTGAATGGTTAAGGCTTTATGAGGATCTAGTGAAAGCTAGTAATCCCAATACCGCCAAACAAGCTATAACAGGTATGGTTGCAGCAGATTAACTACTGGTTGCACAAGATTAACCATATATGAGCCGCTATCTTTCGAGGTAGCGGTTTTTGTTTATGTGACAAATATCACAATTTTCTGGTGTAATTTACGTGGTAATAGCTTTACTTACCCACGCATTAGCACCAAACTCAAACACAACAACTGCAACCACCGCGGCTCATTGGGACTGGAGACGCCACGCGTTGACAGTCCCTCTTGAGGCGTTTGTTATGCTTAAGCTTCAACACTTTACCTTTGAACCAACTCAAGAATAACTCACTGAAATCATTCACCAAACCACAGAGTTTCTCGAATTAGAACCGACTCAAATTTTACCTATGAACTGACCAAAACAGGATTTCATCCTACACATCAGCCAATGTGGAAACCCTCTCCGACAACCCCACTTACAACATGTTGGTGCTACAACTCAATGAGGCAATAACGCTGAAACGTACAGCGATAAACACATTGCTGTTTCATTAGGCAGCGAAAAACAATGCTCAATTGCCGACTAACTTTCAGCCTGTAAGTAAAGGCACCAAACTGTTCAAAGCGACTTGAGAGAGCCCAACTCACCTCGCGCAGGCTCAACATTCCAATGAGGCAATAACTCTGAATTTACAGCGCCAGATACATTGCCGCTTCGTTAGGCAGCGACAAACAATATTGAATTGCCGACAAAACATGAACAAAATGCCAAAGAAATCGAAAACCACAAACACTTGATTTTAATGGATTAAGCATAACGCCCGCCTAAGGGGCTGGCAACGCATAACACAAAACTCAAACACAACAACTGTAACCACCGCGGCTCAATGGGACTGGAAACGCCACGCGTTGACAGTCCCTCTTGAGGCGTTTGTTATGCATAAGATCAACCATTGCGATTGCGAATATCGTGAACTTGCCGCATAAAGCTAACTACTCCAGCAACGAAAAAACTACCAGCCAGAGCTGGAAGGATTTCTATTAATACCCTTGAAATGTAGGTGTTCGCTGCAGGGTGATCTTTTAGCGCTGGAATGAGAATAAAAAATGAAATCCCAATATAAAACAAACGTTTTTCGAATAATTCCATTCGACTCCAAGCTGTAGATAAAATCGGCCAATCTCTATAAAAATTAACAATAGACGATACTATGACAGCTAAAATTGTTAACCCAATAGCCACAATAATTATTGTCGAAAATAAGTCACTCACCTTTAATCCCCAATGTTGCATAACGCCCGCCTAAGGGGCTGACAACGCATAACACTAAACTCAATCACAACAACCGTAACCACCGCGGCTAAATGGGACTGGAAACGCCACGCGTTGACAGTCCCTCTTGAGGCGTTTGTTATGCAGCGGCTCAACGTTTGGCTTATTCCCAACTCATTACACTGTCATAAACCTGACAATTTTCTACTACGCTGGCCCCCTCTGAAATGAATACTTGCTGCTTCTCGGATACCGGATAACTTAGATACTCTGAACATTTTGCACTTTGGCCATTGCCGACGACAACCTTTGTACCTGCTTTCAAGGTGCATTTTGCCAATTTATCCAACGGTGACCACTGGTAACAAATCTCAAAATTCTTCCTATAGTCTGCTGTATAACCAGACGGAAGCTCAAATGACCACCATTGACCTAGTTGGCTTTTAGGATTTGTGCTGTTCCATGCACGATAGATAATCACATCCTGTGTGCTTTCATAAACCGAACCTTGACACAATTTGCCTTGTAATGGTTCTCCGATTGCTTGAGAAAGTAGTGATTCATCTTGAACAGGTGTGAACTTATCGCTTAACTCACCACTTAGAGCCGTACTCCCAACACAGTACAGTCCAGATGATATTGGCTGCGACACGCTCGGTTCATTTGCACATCCCTGAATAGCTGCAATTAATGTAAAACTTAGAATCCTTTTCATGTTTAACACCTAGCCTTAATTATTATCACTAAGCTGCATAACGCCCGCTTAAGGGGCTGGCAACGCTACCGCACAGCTTAAACCAACAGCCGTAACCACTTCGGTTCAATGGGACTGGAAACGCTACGCGTTGACAGTCCCGCTTGAAGCGTTTGTTAGGCAAGTAAACTCGACAGGATTAATCCTTGCTTAGATAGCTCAGAAACTGAATATTCATAAAACTCTTGGCTACGTTTAGCGCCACAGATATTTATAAGTTCAAGCCCAGCTTTAGTAAAAAGGACTTTACCAATTTGAACCTCGTTATTATTGTCATTTTCAAATTCAACTAAAGTCGGCTGACCGTAGTAGAAGAAAACAGCTTTTTTGGGCAATCCAAAACGCCTATATCCCGAAAGACTTTCAAATGAAATCAGACCAATAGCATCAAGATGTTTTAACGAAGCGAAATTAATACCATTTTTGGTATATATTTCATTTTCAAAGTCAAATATCAACGGGGTTGCACCTCCAACCATCCATACAAACTGACAAAAATTAGTAAACAGCTCTGCGTCTTTCTTGTCCATGGTAGCAACAAAGTCAACAGTCCTTTTTGAATATGTTCCTGGGTTTTGGGCTTCTCCTGCAAGTAAACTAGACCATAACGTTTGCATTTCTGCATCTGAGACTTTGTCACATTTATCAAAGAAATGGGCAATCCAATCCTCTTCTAAGTTATCAGTTTTAGCTGATTCATCTAATTGAGAAGCAGCCTGTGCCGTAATTGCTTCAATATTAGCTTGTTTACGTGCTTCTTGCTGGACAAATCTCTCAATGCCTCTTTGTTGGATTTCATTTAGTTCTATGCCAGCAAGCACCTTTATTTTCTCGGCTTCTACCTCTGCTTCAGCTTTTTTGCGAATTCTTCTTGGCTCATAAAGTACACCGATAGCATTTGAAACCTTTTCAATTAAAACTGTTGCAGGCTTCGCTAAATCACCAAAATTAATAACAGAATTACCATCTGACATAATTGTCCCCTTTATTTGCCTAACGCCCGCCTAAGGGGCTGGAAACGCATTACCACTAAACTCAAACACAACAACCGTAACCACCGCGGCTCAATGGGACTGGAAACGCCACGCGTTGACAGTCCCTCTTGAGGCGTTTGTTAGCTTCGTAGCCTATTGTTTAACAATGATTTTTAAACACATTTTCGTGAAAGCCATTTTACGCAGAAGCATCACTCAAACACACGTCCAACGCCAAAAGCTGTGAAGTGAGCTGCCAAAACTTGCAGCGTTCAAGGTTAAGCTGGCCATTTACTGCATTTCCGACAAAGAAGCACGATTTCAGCGACGATGTTGCTTTTTGTGAAACCAAGTTGACCGAATTGAACATTCAACGACTTTGAAGCATCGAGACTTGTTGGCTTTCAGCGGCTTTGAAACTGCGGAACTTCCAACACTTTCTACCAAATCAGCATCTAGCAAAATTCAAATGCCAAATTGTGCAATTTGAACACTAAAAGCTGATTTTTCAGAACAAGAAGTTTGGATTTTGATGATTTTAGCCTTTAAGAAGCTAACGCCCGCCTAAGGGGCTGACAACGCATACCACTAAACTCAATCACAACAACCGTAACCACCGCGGCTCAATGGGACTGGAAACGCCACGCGTTGACAGTCCCTATTGAGGCGTTTGTTATGTGCATTTTTGCCAGTTGTACTCCATTTGATGAGCAACCAATTCAGCATGGCTTTGACTATGAAACTTTGATACCAAGAACAAACTCATATCAATGCCCGCAGATATACCACCCGACGTTGTGTACTTGCTTGCTGTTATCCAACGTTTATCTTCCACAACGACTAAGTCAGGAAACCGTTGTTTCAGCTCAGGAATATCCTCCCAGTGAGTCGTAACAGCAAGTCCTTTCAGCAAACCGGCATTAGCTAATATGAATGCTCCGGTACAAACTGATGCAATATGTTTAGCATGCTTATCCACTGATGCAACCCAATGAAGCACATTGGACTTATTCATTTCGTTCCTATGGACACCGCCAACAACGATTAATAGGTCAATTTGAGGGTAATTCTGAAACGAATAGTCGGGTAAAACAGTAAAACCACCTCTGGCTTTCACTGGTTCCAAGGTTTCTGAGACTAAAAATACATTCCAACTTCCAGCACCTAATCGTTTAGCTGTACTGAAAACTTCGAAAGGTCCTGAAAAGTCGAGAACTTCGGCCTCATCGTAAATATAGATACCAATGTTCATTACTGCCTCCATGCACATAACGCCCGCCTAAGGGGCTGACAACGCATAACACTAAACTCAAACACAACAACCGAAACCACCACGGCTCAATGGGACTGGAAACGCCACGCGTTGACAGTCCCTCTTGAGGCGTTTGT
>OARB01000051.1_pt1 | contig 21576 bp, 18 predicted proteins | sample 1475561 | NCBI WGS metagenome assembly OARB01 (sample SAMEA3360673, study PRJEB22359) | human gut metagenome | biome: ENVO:urban biome; feature: ENVO:human-associated habitat; material: ENVO:feces | place: Bangladesh | collected 2011
TAACCCTTACAAATACACCTTTGGAAAGTTTGGGTATCCGCTATATCTTTTCTTTCTAAAATTTTGTGCTGTGATTGAGTGTGAATTTTGGAATTTTCGAGCTTGCCAACTGACTTTGAATAAAAGAAAATATCTTAAATTTTGTCATACTGAGCGCAGCGAAGTATCCAAAAAACCCTTTACATTGTCATACTGAGGCGTTAGCCGAAGTATCCATAAAATTAAAATGCAAATTGCACCTTTAAAGTGTGGATTTTTCGCTCGCAAAGCTCGCTTAAAACGACAAAGGTTCGTTTGTCATACTGAGCGCAGCGAAGTATCCATAAATTCAAAGCGTGTCTTAAATTCTTTGGATTTTTCGCTAACGCTCAAAATGACAAATCCGCCGTCATTGCACGCTTTAAATTTGCTAAGCGTGCAATGACGGATAAAAGCGCACTTTGAATTTAATGACAAATTAGCTGAATTTATCGGCATTTGTATAAGTTTATCTCACCACGAAAGGACAGGCAAATAAAAATAACAGATTTATCACTTTTTCGCAAAAATGCCATAAGCATTTGATACAAGTTCTCTTAAAAAGCTTACACCATAATCTTGCGGTGCATTAGCCACAGCATCAAAAATTTTGCCAAGCGTTAAATTTCTATCTATACCCTTGCATTTGTGTATAGCTTTTTCAAGCTCGGCTTGCGGCTTGTTGAAGTCCTTTACAGCACTTTCAAGCATAGCGATAAATGATTTGATTGAAATTTCGACATTTTCAGAGCCAAAATTCGTAGGTTCAAGCGTTTCGCGCTTATTTGCTTTGAGTTTAGCATTGAGCACATCTTGCATTGCCTTATCTTCTAGCGTGAATTTGATTTTATGCTCTTTGCCCTCTCGCAAGATGATTTCGCCGTTGTTAATCATATCTAAAAAGCGTTTAAATATATCGTTATACTCGTCATTATCCATAAATTTAACAGCGATATTTTTCTTACTCGCTTTGATTTTGCTGGCGTTCATTTTAAGTAAGCGTTCGTTTTGTTCGTTGGAATTTGTATCCAAAAATTTATCCTTGCTGTGAGCGTTGAAAAGATAAAGCAAATAATCGCAAATGTCATTCTTTTGGTAGCTAAAAAGCCTATCATCGACTATCTTGCTCCACAACTCATTTGCAAAATCTTTTGGATTTTCAAGCGAAATTTCCGCTGTCTGAATTTCTTTTGTTGCCATTGTTTTTCCTTTCATTTTAAATCGTATTGTAGCAAATTTTTATCGTTAAGGCAATGGCTTTGTTAAATTTTTAGCTCTTTTGTTAGAAAATATTGATTGAAATTTCATCTTTAAACTCATTTCTTACCGAATTCGCCAAGCTCCCAAAGATATCAACAAGCTCACGAAACGAGCAATCAAGCGCAAAGTCATATCTAAAATTTGCTTGTATTTGCTGTAATTTTCTAGCGCAAAATCTTTATTTGTGAAATTCATAAATTTATATTTTTGGTGTGAATTTTTACATTGTCTTTTAAATTCGTGCAACTTTTCACACGCCAAGCTATCAAAGATGACGAAATCATCACGCTTATATACCCAAGAATTATGCAGTTCGCAGTTCTATGTGGATACTTCGTTGCGCCCAGTTATGACAAGGATTTTATTATTGCCTTTGTGAAAGCAAAGCGTGGTAATCCATAGATTTAGTGTTACTTTTGCGTTGTGGATTGCCACGCAAATTTTTGCAAAAATTGCTCGCAATGACGGCGGATTTTGTCATTTTGAGTGAGTAAAACGAGTAAAAATTTACATTGTCGTTTTAATATGTGTTAGAAAAAGCGGCTGAGCGGGTTGCAAGGCATTGTCGTCAAGCGTGCGCCTTAAAATGCTAAAAACACGACATTGATAAAGATGAAGCCCAAAAACACAATCGCACAAAAACTCCACGCAAATTTTGTTTGACACTTTGTTTTTGGTGCAAAAAGTGTGCTAAATACTTAGTAAAAAAACTAAATTTAAGGCAAGAGTTGAATTTAGGACAAAACCCCAAAATTAAGGCAAAATTTGAATTTAAGATAAAAACTTCGAATTTAGGATAAGATTTGAAATTAAGGCAAAAAATTTAAATTTAAAATAAAATTTAACTTTAAGACAAAAACCTCGAATTTAAAATAAAATTTAAGGCAAAAAGCTTCAAAATTTAAGACAAAACTTTAAATTTAAAGCAAAAAATTTTGATTTTAAGTTGCGTTTGGATTATTTGTCAAACAAGGCGTTGAATTTGTCGATGAAATCAAGCGGGTCAACTTGCGCACCGCCAGCGATGATACCAAAGTGCAGGTGCGCTCCCGTTACGCGCCCGCTGTCTCCGCTCAAAGCGATGATTTGCCCTTTTTTCACCCTTTGCCCGACTTTGACTTTGAGCTTTGACAGATGATAATACTGCGAAAAGATTTTATAGCCGTGGTCGATGACGACAGAGCCGCCAGCGTAATATCTGTCCTTTGCGATGCGCACTATGCCGTCATTTGCGGCTAGCACGGGCGTGCCAACGGCAGCGCGAAAGTCCGTCCCGCTGTGATAGCTCATCAAAGAGCCGTTAAACACGCGCGCCGTGCCAAAAGCGCTTGTGATGATGGAGTTTATCGGCAGGATAAATTTGCCCTCAAACAAAGCCTTGTTCGTGTAGGTAGCGTAAGTCGCGCGGGCTTCTTTTAGCTCTGCTTGTATGCGCGCAAGCACTTCCTTGGGCGGTGTTACCTTGCTTTGCGCCACTTGCAAAAGCTCTTGTTTATACGCCCCATCATCGCCCAAAAGGTCGTATTGTAGCCTTTTGCCGTCCTTATACAAAGCCACGATATGTGCTTGCTGAATGGGCTGCTTGTAGGCTGAACCAAAAATCAAAATAACCTTGTTGTCATTGTCGGGGTGAGTGAAAAATTTTTCTTTTTTTTCTTGCTTTTGCGTGTTGCTTTGGGACTTTATGCTCTCTAAACCCTGCTTGTTAAACTCTAAAAACAGCACCTGCCCCTTGCTGATACTTAAATTTTGCTCTTGGGTGGCGTTTTCATCGGCATTTGCTTGCGTTGCGGCTTGGGCTACACTACCTTTGCTTTGGCTTGTGTCGGCGTTTGCTGAATTTTGGGCTGAATTTATGGCGTTTTGCTCGGCAAAAATGAGCGCAAAACACAGGCAAAGTCCTAAAAATACTCTTTTCATAAGCTCACTTCCTTAATGTCCGCCACGCTTAAAAATGCCTCGTAAATCTCATAAACAAGGGCTTGGCGGTTGGTTTTTAGTCTTTCATCTTTGACATTTATCATCACCTTGTCAAAAAAGTCGTCAATCTCGGGCTTTAAAGCAAACAAAGCCCTTAAAAGCTCGCTTGGCTTGGCGTTTGGCTCGCATTTTTTAAAGGCTTTGTAAAGTGCCTTTTCTTGCTGAGTTTCAAATAAATTTTCATCAACGCCCGCAGACACCTTTACAGCGATATTTGCAAGCCTTTTAAAAGTGCTCAAATTCTCGCTAAAATCATCTTTTTTACTCAAAGCAATCAAAGCCTTTATACTCTCATCAATATGCACTAAATCGGCATTTTGCGACATTAAAACGGCTTTGATGAACGAAGAGTTGGCATTATAAAGCGTGTCAAGTCTTTCAAAGATAAATTTTTCAAGGCTTTGCAAATCAAATTTTTTGTAATTTGGCGTGAGTTTGTTTAAAAGTTCGCGCAAGTTGAATTTAACGCCTAAATTTAGGGCTATTTTAATCACTCCATTTGCCGCACGCCTCAAAGCATAGGGGTCTTTCGTGCCGCTTGGTATTTTATTTACCGAAAAAAGCCCCATTAGCGTGTCAAGTTTGTTCGCTAGTGCCACGATACTTGAAAATTCACTGCTTGGCAAAGCCCCATTTTCAGCCTTTGGCAAATACTGCTCCCTTATGGCAAGGCTGATTTCATCGCTAAACCCTTGCGCTTTGGCGTAGTAACTTCCCATAATGCCTTGAAGTTCAGTGAATTCATACACCATACTTGTGAGTAAATCAGCCTTTGCGTAGTGTATAGCCTGTGAAATGTCGCTAAATTCAGCGTTTTGATAAAGCTCGCAAAGTGCCTTTGCCGCTACTTTTTCGCGCTCGGCTTTGTCTTTAAGCGTGCCTAAACCCTCTAAATAAAGCACTCCCGCAAGTTTTTCAGGCTGCAAGCCGCTTTTTAAGTCGTTTTGCCAGAAAAACATTGCATCTTTAAGCCTTGCACGCAACACACGCTCGTTGCCGTTGATGATTTGAGCGTAGTTTTCGCACACCGCATTTGCCACGACTATGAAGTGATTTGCCAGCTTTTCGCCCTTAAAAACGCCAAAATATCGCTGATTGTCGCGCATTGAGCTGATGATAACCTCGCTTGGAATTTGCAAAAATTCGCTTTCAAAGCTGCCTAAAAGGGCTTTTGGATACTCAGTTATAGCTACAACTTCGTCTAAAAGCTCGTTGTCCTCGCTGATTGAAACGCCATTTTTGGTCTCAATGTCCTTAAATTCGGCTAAAATTTTCTCTCGCCTTTTGTTTTGATTTAAGATGACAAAGTTTTTTTCTAAAAGTTCAAAATACCCGCTAATGTCCTTAAATTCGCACAAATCATAGCTCACACTGCGGTGGATAAAGGTTTTTTTAGCACTTTTTACGCCATAGCTTTGAAAACTCACCAGCTCATCGCCCAGCACGCACACCAGCGAGCGAATGGCGCGGATAAACTCGAATTCTCCGTCTCCCCAGCGCATACTCTTGCCAAAATTTAGGCTTTTGAGCCACTTTTCTATCATTTTAGGCAAAAGCTCAGCACTTTTTTGCCCAGCGCACTTTTGCTGATGATAAAGCACTTCCTTGCCTTTGATTTGCTTAAATTCAAGCTCTTTTTCGCTAATGCCAGCCTTTTGCAAAAAGCTCTGTCCAGCAGCCGTGAGCTTGCCGTCCTTGTAGGCTATGTCCTTTGGAGCGCCGATGAATTCAGTGGTGCTGTCATCTTGTCTGTCGCTAAATGCTTCGTGCAAGAGTGTTAGGCGTCTTGGAGTGTAGTAAAATTCAAACTCGCTTTGCAAATGATACTCATCAAGCACCCTTTGCCACTTGCTTTGGATATTATCAAGCTCTTTAAGCAAAGGCACGGCGGGTAACTCTTCGACACCGATTTCTATAAGCAGTCTTTTTTTCATCAATCTTCTTTCATTTTACAAAATCAACGCCGTATTTTACCCTAAATTTCTTTCAAAAGGGTTTCAAATTTAAGATTTTGCCTTGTGAAAATCATCTTTTTGAATTTTTTGTGAAATTTAAGCTTTTTTTAAGCTTAAAAAAGATACAATGCGTGTTTTATTTTAAAGAAAGGACAAATGATGAGTGTGAATTTCAAGCTCGGTTCAGCAAGATTTGGCGCGGATTTGGCGAATTTTCATTTAAATGTAAATTCAAGCAAAAATTTGCAAGCAAATTCAGCAAGCGTAAATTTCAGCGCAAATTCAGGTGTGAATTCAGCTGTATTTGCGAATTTTGTTCTTTTTTCTATGATGATGCACACGCTTGTGTGCTAGTGTTTTCTTTTCCCAAAAAATCAAGTTAGACGAAGTAAAGCTAAAAAGGCTTTTGGTGTTTTGCCTTGTGGCTTAAAGGCAAAATCAAAGTTGTAAAATGCTAAATTCACCGCAAAGGTAAAATTAAATTTACCAAAAGTGGAGTAAAAAGTGGATTTAAATTTTGCAAAGTGAGTTTAAATCTTGTAAAATCGCAAACAAAAATTTGCAAAATAAGATTTAAATTCAAAGGCAAATTGTCGTAAAGGGCGAGAATTTAAGCCTTTGTTTGAAAAAGAATTTTGCGAAAGTTAAAGCATAAATTTAACTTTAAAATTCAAAACAAAGGGCTGAATTTCAAGCCTTTACAAAGGCAGTTTGCAAGCAAAAAGGACGAAAATGAACAAAAAACAAATTTCTTTCAACGCCTTTGAGATGAACTGCATCTCGCATTTAAGCCCGGGGCTTTGGCGTTACCCAAATGATAGGGCTTTGGAGTATAAGAGCATTGAGTATTGGCAAGACATAGCCAAAATCGCAGAAAAAGGGCTGTTTGATGCCGTTTTTATCGCCGATGTGCTGGGAATTTATGATTTGTATGGCGGCAGTGATGAGGCGGCTTTAAGGACGGCTTTGCAAGTGCCTGTGAATGACCCGCTTTCCCTAGCCGTGGTAGGAGCAGCGGTTACGCAAAATGTAGGCTTTGGAATCACAGCTGGCGTGCCTTTTGAGCATCCTTTTCCTTTTGCGCGCAGGCTCAGCACGCTTGACCATCTCACCAAAGGGCGCGTGGGCTGGAATATCGTTACGGGCTATTTGCCAAGCGCAAACAAAAATATGGGGACAACTGAACTTCCGCACGATGAGCGATACGAGCTGGCTGATGAGTATATGGAGGTTATCTACAAGCTTTTGGAGGGTAGTTGGGAGGATAGTGCGGTGATTTTAGATAAAGCCACAGGCGATTTTGCCGACCCGAGCAAAATTCATCACATAGGACACAAAGGTAAATACTTTGATGTCGGCGGCATTCATCTGTGCGAACCAAGCATTCAGCGCACGCCTGTGCTGTTTCAAGCTGGAAATTCCGTGCGTGGTAGGGAGTTTGCAGCTAAGCACGCAGAAGCCATTTTCATCGCTCCGCCTACAAAAGAGTATGCAAAAACCGCTGTAAAGCAAGTGCGCGAAGCACTTGTAAAGGCTGGGCGCAGTCCGCATAGTGCGAAAATTTATGTGCTGGCTACCATTGTTACTGATGAAAACGAGAATTTAGCGCAGGCAAAGTATAAGGATTTGCTCAAATACGCTAGCACGGACGGGGCTTTGGTGATAAATTCAGGCTGGTTGGGGACGGATTTGAGTAAATTTGCCCTTGATGCACCGCTTGATAACATACAAAGTAACGCTATGAGGGCGCAAGTGGAGGCTTTGAGTGATTCTAAAACCCCGCAAGGCGAAACTTGGACTTTAAGGGATTTAATCAAACTCACAGGCATAGGCTGTCAAGGACCTAAAATCGTAGGAAGCCCCGAAAAAGTCGCTGATATTTTGCAAGAATTTGTTGAATTTAGCGATGCGGACGGCTTTAATCTTGCCTATGCTAGCACGCCCGCAAGTTTTGAAGATGTGGTGAATTTCATCGTGCCACAACTGCAAAAGCGGGGCGTTTATAAAAACGAATACGCCAAAGGCTCATTAAGACAAAAGCTCTTTGGTAAGGGCGACCGCCTAAATAGCGAGCATATAGGCTCTACTTACCGCGTGGGCGGGATAAATTCCACAGCAAGGCAAAGGGGGTAAGATGCTGTATAATGACTTAGAGCAGGGCATTTACATTTTGCACGAAAATGAGGAGTGGCTGCCGCCCTTTCGCGAGGCTTTTGCGCGTGCTGGGCTGAATTTTGGGGAGATTGATTTAAGCAAGGGCGCGATAAATTTAGACAAAGAGCCGCCAAAGGGCGTTTTTTGGAGCAGAATGTCCGCTTCTTCACACACTCGCGGACACGCCTTTGCTAAGGATTATGCGCGTGCCATTTTTGCGTGGCTGGCTCGTTATAATAGGCGCATTGTCAATCCTTTGAGCGTTTTGGAGCTAGAAGTAAGCAAGGTGGCGCAGTATTTAGCCTTAAATTCAGCTGGCTTTCGCACGCCCAAAACCTTAGCCGCCTTTGGTAAGGCTGATTTGTGCGAACTTGCACGAAACTTGCAAACGCCTTTTATCATAAAGCACAATCAAGGCGGCAAGGGGCTTGGCGTGCGGCTTTTTGAAAGTTTTGCTGAGTTTGAAAAATGCCTAAATTCAAGCGAATTTGAGCAAAGTGCTGATGGCATTTATTTAGCGCAAGAGTATGTAAAGAGCAAAGCCCCATTTATCACGCGCATAGAGTTCATAGCGGGTAAATTTCACTACGCTGTGCGTGTGGATACAAGCGATGGAGGCTTTGAGCTTTGTCCTGCTGAGGCTTGTGAGATAGAGCGAAAGCCAAAACTAGCCGCCGCCGCTTGTGATATAGGGGCGAAATTTAGCTTGCGTGATGAGATTAAGGCTGATTTTCCGCTTGTTAAAAAGCTAGAAAACTTTTTGCAAGCCCATAAAATCGAAATAGCAGGAGTTGAGTTCATCGAAAATTTGCAAAATGAACTCGTGGTTTATGACATAAACACCAACACAAACTACAACAAAACCCTTGAAGATGCACTTCGCGCGCAAGGCTTGCAAGGTGCAGCGGACAGGGTGGTGGAGTTTTTGAATGCTGAATTTCAAAAGGAGGTCAAATGAAATTTGCGTATTGGAGTCCCGTTTTTGGGAGCTGGTTGAGAAATGTTGATGATGATAGCACGAAATGCTCGTGGGATTATATCAAAGAGTTGGCTTTGGAGGCTGAGGATTTGGGCTATGCGCTCACTCTTGTGCCAGAGCTTTACCTAAACGACATAAAAGGGCATAAAGCCCCTTGTTTAGACGCTTGGGCGGTGGCAACGGCTTTGGCAGCTTGCACGAAAAAAATCGAAATTCTAGCCGCCTTGCGCCCACAATACCATCAAGTAGCGCTCACAGCAAAGGAGTTAAGCACGCTGGCTCAAATTTCAAATTATCGTTTTAGCGTGAATTTAGTGTCAGCTTGGTGGGAGGAAGAAGCAAGGCAGTATGGCATAAAATTTGACGCACACGATGAAAGATATGAGCTTTTAAGCGAGTATGCGGCGGTGCTGAAAGGCTTTTGGAGCAAGAGTCCTTTTTCTCACAAGGGCAAAATTTATGAATTTAAGGACTCATTTAACGAGCCAAAGCCCGCAAAAGCCCCGTTTATCTATGCTGGTGGCGAGAGTGAAAAGGGTAGGGCGGCTATAACTGAATTTGCGGACTTTTACTTAATGCACGGAGGCACGCCGCAAGAAATAGCCGAGAAAATTGCCGATATGAAAGAGCGTAAAAAGCGTGCAGGACTTGGCGAATTTAAGGGCTTTGGAATGGCTGCTTATGTGATTTTAAGAGACACAGAAGAAGAAGCAAAACGCGAATTTGAGCGCATCATCAACATAAAAGACGAGAGTGCTTATAAAAATTCTTATGATGATTTTACGGGCAACTCGAATTTAGATGTTGAGATAAGCAAAGAAGAATACAGCGTTTCAAATCGTGGGCTTCGTCCAAGACTCATAGGCACAGCCGAACAAATCGCTGAAAAGGTCAAAGAGTATGAAAAAGCTGGGCTTAATCTCATCATCATTCAATGTGCAAATATGAAAGAAGAGTTAAGAAGCATAGGCACAAAACTTTTTCCACTCTTAAAATAAAAATTTTCATTAAAGGCTTACCAAATTTAAGCCTTTAATGCTATAATTTTAATTTTGAAAGGACAAAAATGCAAAATTCAGTGATTGCTTACCCAAGAATAGGCGCTTTAAGGGAGCTTAAATTCGCCATTGAGAAGTATTTTAAGAAAGAAAGCTCAAAAGATGAGCTTTTTCGCACAGCAAAAGAGTTACGCAAGGTGCATTGGCAGGCGCAAAAGGACGCACAGATAGACTTTATCTCGTGCAATGACTTTTCATTTTACGATAATGTCTTAGACGCAGCCGCGCTTTTTAATGTCGTAGCTAAACGCTATAAGGCTTTGAATTTAGAGCCTTTGGACGAGTATTTTGCGATGGCAAGGGGTTATCAGGGCGCAAACGGCGACACCACAGCTTTGGCTATGAAAAAGTGGTTTAACACAAACTACCATTATCTCGTGCCAGAGTGCGATGACGCCACGCTTATCAAGCTTAACGCCACAAAGATTTTAAGCGAGTATGATGAGACAAAGGCTTTGGGTATAGAGCCAAAAGTCGCACTTACGGGGCTTTTTACCTTTTACAAGCTCATAAATTTCGCTGATGAGGCGACTAAAACGCAGGCAAAGGCTAAACTCATCGAAGCTTACGGGCTTTTGCTTGACACGCTTAATCAAAAAGGCGTAAAATGGGTGCAGTTTGACGAGCCTTATTTGGTTTATGATTTGAGCGCAAGTGATATCGCGCTTTTCAAAGAGATTTACACTGCTGTGCTTGCTCAAAAAGCAGGGCTTAAAATTTTAGTGCAAACTTATTTTGGCGATGTGCGCGACATTTATGAAACCTTGTGTAGCTTAAATTTTGACGGCATAGGGCTTGATTTCATCGAGGGCAAAGAGAGTTTAAATCTCATCAAAAAGGGCTATTTAGCTGATAAGTTGCTTTTTGCTGGGCTTGTAAATGGCAAAAATATCTACAAAAACAACTACGCTAAAACGCTGAATTTATTAAATGAAATTCAAAAATTTGCCAAAAATGTAGTGCTAAATACGAGCTGTTCGCTGCTGCATAGCCCTTACACCATAAAAAATGAGCAAAAATTAGACAAAAAATATCTTGCTCATTTTGCCTTTGCTGAGCAAAAATTAGATGAGTTAAGAGAGCTTAAAGAAATCGCTCAAAGTGCGAACTACAAGGACAATGTGCTTTATAAAAACAATGTCGCTTTGTTTGAAAACAAGCCAAATCGCGACAACAAAAAGGTGCAAGAAAGAGTGGAGAATTTGCAGGATAAAGACTACAAACGCTTGCCCGAATTCAAAGAAAGGCAAAAAATTCAAAAAGAAGTGCTGAATTTACCGCTTTTGCCAACCACAACCATAGGTTCGTTTCCCCAGACGCCAGATGTTAGAAGCAACCGCCTTGCCTTTAAACAAGCTAAAATCAACGCCGCTCAATACACTGAATTTAATCAAGTCAAAATCAAAGAGTGCATAAAACTGCAAGAAGAAATCGGGCTTGATGTGCTGGTGCACGGCGAATTTGAGCGTAATGATATGGTGGAGTATTTTGGCGAGAGCTTGGAGGGCTTTTTATTTACGCAAAATGGCTGGGTGCAAAGCTACGGCACAAGGTGCGTAAAGCCGCCTGTGGTGTGGGGAGATGTCGCACGCACAAAGCCTATGACGGTTTCGTGGAGTGAATTTGCCCAAAAACAAAGCGATAAAATCGTAAAAGGAATGCTTACAGGACCTGTAACGATTTTGAATTGGAGTTTTCCGCGCGAGGATATAAGTTTGCGCGAAAGCACGCTGCAAATTGCCTTAGCGATACGCGATGAGGTGCTAGACCTTGAAAAAGCGGGCATTAAAATCGTGCAGATTGATGAGGCTGCCTTGCGCGAGAAGTTGCCTTTGAGGAAGAGTGATTGGCATAGTGAGTATTTAAGCTGGGCGATTCCAGCCTTTAATCTCGTGCATAGCGGCGTTAGAGCGGACACGCAAATACACACACATATGTGTTATAGCGAATTTAACGACATTATCAAAGAAATTGATGCTATGGATGCTGATGTCATCAGCTTTGAGGCGAGCCGTTCAAATTTAGAATTGCTTGATGCCTTAAAGGCGGCAAAGTTTCAAACCGAAGTGGGACCGGGCGTTTATGACATTCACAGCCCGCGCGTGCCGAGTGTAAGCGAGTTTGAAAGCACTATACACAAGATTTTAGATAAGTTGCCAAAGGAGCAAATTTGGATAAATCCTGATTGTGGGCTTAAAACAAGAGGCTACAAAGAAGTGGTTGAAAGCCTTAAAAATATGGTTGAAGCCACCAAAAACGCGCGAAAAAGCCTGTAAATTTAGGCTTTTAGCACAAAAAGGGCGAGTATGCAAGGCAAACAGAGCTTTTCTTTTGAGATTTTTCCGCCACGAAAAGATGACGGCATAGAAAAAATTTACACCACGCTTGCCGAGCTTGCGCCCTTGCGCCCAAATTTCATTAGCGTAACATTTGGAGCTGGGGGCAGTGCGAATTCAAAAAGCACGCTAGACATTGCTAGCCTTGTTAAAGATAAATACGAAGTGCCAAGCATAGTGCATTTGCCTTGCATTCATCAAAGCAAAGAGCAAATTTTAGGCATTTTAGACGAGTGCAAAAAGCGAAATTTAAAGAAAATCCTTGCCTTGCGCGGGGACATTGTCGAGGACAAGCCCGTGAGCAAGGACTTTGAATTCGCTAGTGATTTGGTGCGTTTTATCAAAGAAAATGGCGATTTTGAGGTGTTTGCGGCGTGTTATCCTGAAAAGCACAACGAGGCAAAAAGCGTTGTGGAGGACATTCACAACCTTAAAACAAAAGTAGATAGCGGTGTAAGCACGCTTTTGACACAACTTTTTTTCAGCAATGATGATTTCTACCGCTTTAAAGAAGCCTGCGAGCTGGCAAAGATAAGCGTGCCGATATATGCGGGCATTATGCCTGTGGCAAACAAACGCCAAGTGCTTAAAATAACGAGCATTAGCGGGGCGAAAATCCCACCAAAATTCGCCAAAATCTTGCAAAAATACGAAAACAACGATGAAGCGATGATAAATGCGGGCATAGCTTACGCGATAGACCAAATCGTTGATTTGCTGACAAATGATGTGGCGGGCATTCATCTTTACACGATGAACAACGCTTACATAGCAAGGCGCATTTATGAAGCCGTGCATACACTGCTGTGAGCTTAAATTCGTAAATTTTTGCAGAAAATTTCTCAAAATACAATAAAAATTCAAAGATAAACAAAGACTTAAAAACAAATTAAGCAAATTTATGCTACAATGCTGTTTTCATAAATTTTTTAAGGACGAACGATGAAAAGAACTTATCAACCACATAAAACGCCTAAAAAACGCACTCACGGCTTTCGCGTGCGTATGAAAAGCAAGAATGGTCGCAAAGTCATCAACGCAAGACGCGCCAAAGGTCGAAAAAAACTTGCTGTGTGAGTTTGCCAGCATCACGGACAGCAAGGAATTTTCAAAACTTTATAAAGAGGCGAAAAAATGGTATTGCGAAGTCGCCATCATCTTTTACGCCCCTTGCAAGGACAACAAACTCGCCGTCATAGCGAGCAAAAAAGTCGGCAAGGCTGTGGTGCGAAACCGCGCCAAAAGGCTTTTGCGAGCGGTGTTTGCGCTGAATAGCTCTCGTTTAAAGAGTGGTAAATACATATTTGTGGCGCGGGCGGAGCTTTTAAACACGCCTTTTGTCAAGCTTCGCAAGAATTTAGAGTGGGGACTAGGAAAGTTACAATGCTTAAAATAGGAGCTGTGAGAGCCATAGGCGTTTATCAACGCTTTTTGAGCGGGCTAAAACCGCGTTGTTGTCGTTTTTATCCGTCTTGCTCGGAGTTTGCTAGACAGAGTTTTGAGAAAAACGGCTTTTTTAGGGCATTTGTAGCGAGTTTTTTAAGGATAGCAAAGTGCAATCCTTACTTTGCGGGCGGCTTTGATTATCCAAAGGTGTCTGCAAAGCAGTTTGAGCGCACAAGGTGGCAAGCAAAGCAAGCCTTTAAGGGGCTTAAATTCTTGTATGTGCCTTGCAAAAACGGACAATGTTTCGTTGTCAAAATAGTATTTTAAAGGAAAGAAAGTGAATAATAAAACTGACCCAGCGCAGCAAAGGCGAGTTATCCTTGCTGTCGTGCTTTCGTTTTTGTTTTTTATCGTGTATAGTGAATTTTTCATCGACAAAAAAATAATGAGCGAACAAAATGCAAGTCTGTCGCAAAATGCAAGTGTGGCGGATTCTAACGCAAATTTAGCTGTGAATTCAAACGCGAATTCAGCCCCAGATTTAGCGACAAATTCAAAGGCTGCTCCGCTTTCAAACGCCGATACACAAGCACCTATAACGCAAAGTGCGTATCAGCACAAAGCATTAGTCAGCGTTAGCAGTGAGTATTTTAGCGCAAAGATTGATGAACTAGGGCGAATTTCAAGTTTTGTGCTAAAAGATGCTAAATTTAAGGACGAAAAGGGCGCTGATTTGGAGCTTATCGAAAACAAAGACAACAAGCCCTTGCCTTTGGAGCTTCGTTTTAGCAACACTGCCATAAATCAAAAGGCGTTTAGCACCGCTTACAGCGTGGATTTAGACACTACAAATGAAATCAAAGTCGGCAAAAACGCCCCTTTAACGCTTACTTTAACGCAAAATTTAGGCGAATTAGTCGTTCAAAAGAAACTTAAATTCTACGAGCAAGGAAACTACGAGATTGAAGTGAATTTAAGCAAGGACGAGCCTTATTTCATCAGTGCTGGCTCGCGCCCAAGCGTGAGTGTGGATAACTACACGGTGCACGGAGCGTTGATAGTCGATACAAAAGACACGGTTGAAACCTTTGAGGACGGCGATGTCGAGCAAAATGAGCAAAGAACGGCGTTTTTGCTGTCAAGTTTTGACAGGTATTATGCGGCGTTTTTTTATAATTTCGCCACGCCCTTAAACGCACTCATCACAAAGGACGCAAAAGGCGATAGCGTGGTGTATGCGAGCGCGAGCAATGCCTTTAAGGCTGGTGGCTACATAGGTGCGAAAGAATTTGACACGCTCAAAGCCATAGATACGCGCTTGGAGCGGGTTATCGAGTATGGGTGGTTCACTTTTATCGCTAAGCCCGCGTTTGCCTTTTTGAGTTGGCTTTTTGCCTACATAGGAAATTGGGGCTGGGCGATAGTGGTGCTCACGCTTATCATACGCTTAATTTTGTTCCCGCTTACTTACAAGTCGATGATGTCGATGAACAAGCTCAAAGATTTAGCCCCAAAGATGACGGAGTTGCGCGAAAAATACAAAGGCGACCCGCAAAAGCTGAATTTACATATGATGGAGCTTTACAAAAAACACGGCGCAAACCCCTTTGCTGGCTGCTTGCCGATAATTTTGCAAATCCCCATTTTCTTTGCGATTTACCGCGTTTTGCAAAATGCAGTGGAGCTAAAAGCTGCGCCGTGGGCGTTGTGGATAAATGATTTGAGCGTGATGGACCCTTATTTTGTGCTGCCTATTTTGATGGGTGCGACTATGTTCGTGCAGCAGCTCATCACGCCGATGAGTATTCAAGACCCGACACAGGCGAAGATTATGAAGTTTTTGCCCGTGATTTTCACTTTCTTTTTCCTGTGGTTTCCCGCAGGACTCACGCTTTATTGGTGTGTGAATAATATCTGCTCTTTGGTGCAGCAACTTGTCATCAACAAAATGTTCGCACGAGAGCATAATAAAGGACAAAACAATGAAAATAGAAGCTAAAAATTTACAAGACGCGTTGCTTGTGGCGGCATCACAGCTTGAATGCTCGGTGCTTGACTTAGAATACGAAGTGATTCAGCACCATAAAGACGGCTTTTTGGGGCTTTTTCAAAGAAATGCTATCATCGAAGCAAGGTGCAAAAAAAGAAAATTTGACAAAAAATACCCTAAAAAACGCGATTTTGGCGAAAAATACAGCTCAACTTCAAGGTATAATGACAGATACGATGAGCCATACAAGCCCCAACGCAAGGATACTCCGTCTTATGAAAAAAGCTATGAGAGCAAAAGCTACGAAAATAAGGCGTTTGATGAAAGGGTAAATCGCTATGATGACTATGAAAGCAAGTTTTCAAGCACTCAAAAAGATGAAACCCCGCAAGAAAAGGCCGAAAAACCGCGCAAGAGCTATGAAAGCTATGATAAAAGCTACGAGAAAAAGAGCTTTAACGGCGCAAAGGGCTACAAAATCAGCACAGATGACGAGCCTATCAAGCCCACACCACGAGCTAATGAAAGCGCAAAGGCGTTTCGCCCAAGTGCTGAGTCCGTAAAGCAAGAGCCACAGGGCTTTGAAAACGATAAAATTTTTGGCATAAATCACAAGCAGTTTGCAAGCGATGAGCCAGATGAAGAGCAAGCGCCGAGTGCGCCTTTGCCAAAAAGCAAATATGTCGTCAAAGATGATGAGATTTTCAACTCTTTTCACAAAGAAAGCGTGCCAAATCCAAAGCTTTATATAGACGAAATCCGCATTCAGCTTGACAAACTCATAAAAGCGGGCGAATTTGGGGTGAAAATCACCGAACTTAGCGTGTATGACAAGGACAGCATTTACATAAAGCTTGAAGGCGAGGACGCTGCTTTGTTAATCGGCAAAGAGGCTTACCGCTACAAAGCCCTTTCTTACTTGCTCCATAATTGGATAAACTCGCGCTACAACCTTTTAATCCGCCTTGAAATCGCGGATTTTTTACGCAATCAATCCCAGTCAATGGACTTTTATTTGCAAGGTATCATCGAGCGCGTGGAGGCTACGGGTAGGGCGCAGACAAAGCCACTTGATGGGGTTTTGGTAAAACTTGCCCTTGAAAAGTTGCGCGAACGCTTTCCAAACAAATATGTAGGCATTCGTCAAAATGACGATGATGAAAAATTCGTCATCATCAACGATTTTTTTAAGAAAGATGAATGACACTATCGTTGCCATAGCCACAGCCAACGGAGTGGGAAGCATTAGCATAGTGCGTATAAGCGGCGAAAAGGCTTACGCACTTGCTTTAAAGCTCACAAAGCGTGAGAATTTAGCCCTTCGCCACGCTCATCTTTGCAAGCTCTACAATGGCAAGGGCGATTTTTTAGACGAAGCCATAGTGCTTTATTTTCAAGCCCCGCACAGCTTTACAGGCGAAAATGTCGTGGAATTTCAAATCCACGGCGGACTCAGCACGAGCCAAATCCTGCTTGATGAGTGCGTAAGGCTTGGCGCAAGGCTTGCAAATGCAGGCGAATTCAGCAAAAGAGCCTGTTTAAACGGCAAAATGAGCCTTTTAAAAGCCGTGTCTATAAACGAACTCATCAACGCTAAATCAACCCTAGCCGCGCAAATCATCGCTAAAAATTTATCGGGCAAATTTGGCGAACTTTTGGAGAAAATCCGCACGGATTTAGTGAAAACATTAGCTTTCGTAGAAACTTGCATTGACTATGCAGATGATGATTTGCCGCCTGACATTTTAGCGCAAACTTTAAATTTATACGAGGAAAATGCGAGAATTTTGAGGCAAATAGCTGAAATTTCAAAGAGCAAAAAAGGGCTTGTGGAGGGCTTTAAAATCGCCATTGTCGGCAAGGCAAATGTCGGCAAAAGCTCACTGCTTAATGCTATGCTAGCTAAAAACCGCGCCATAGTAAGCAACACGGCTGGCACGACAAGGGACAGAGTGGAGGACGAGCTTAAAATCGGCACTCATTTGGTGCGTATCATCGACACAGCGGGCATTAGAAAAAGCGATGATGAAGTGGAGCAAATCGGCGTGAAATTAAGCCTTGCCGCCATAGAAGAAGCTGACATCATCATCGCCGTGTTTGACAGCTCACGCCAAATGGACATTGAGGATGAGCAAATTTTTAAAATCCTTAAAAAAAGCGACAAAAAAATCTTTTTCGTGCAAAACAAAACGGACTTAAAGGCTGAATTTCAAGCCCCAAAAGGCGTTGAATTCATAAAAATCAGCACCAAAAATTCACTCGCGCCCTTGCAAGAAAAACTTTCAAACTACCTTGACAGCTTAGATAGTGAGGATTTTATCATCACCAACGCCCTTTTAATCAAGGCTTGTGAAGAGGCAAGCGAAGCGATACAAAGGGCAAGTCAGCTTTTAAGCGAGCAAAATTTAGAGCTTTTTGCCTTTGAGTGCAACGAAGCGATAAGGCAAATTGCTAAATTCACGCACGAGTTTCAAAGCGATGAGGTGCTTGATGAAATGTTTGGAAATTTTTGCTTGGGGAAGTAGCGGTGCTTGTGAAATTCATAAGCGCACTTAAAAAAAGGGGGAAATATGCAGGAAAAACAAAGGTTGCAGTTAAGGCAAATCAACGAGCAAATCAAGGGCGATGAAAAAAGTTTAGCGGTTTTAGAGCAAAAGGGGCGTTTTGTGCGCTTTGAGAAAAATGAGCGCAAATACGCTGATGAGCTTGGCTTTTTTCGCGTGCTTGGCGGGCGCGTGCGGGTTTTTAGCGTGGCTGAAAATGGCAAGGAAATTACTATTTTTTATATGACAAATGCCGAGTGCTGCATACTTTCAACGAGTTTTATGGCGCACATACAAGATGAAGTGATGTTTGAATTTATGGAGGATTGCGAGATTTTCACGCTTAAAGATAGCGATTATCAAGCACTTTGCGCGAGCAACGCAAACATAATGGGCTTTAACGCCTTGCTTATGTCAAAGCGCTTTAAGCAGTCTTTGGACACTTTGGGCGATGTGGCGTTTAAGAGCCTAAAAGAGCGGATTTTGAAGTTTTTGCACGCAAATGCGCAAAATGGCGTGGTGCGAACGAGCCAAGAAAATATCGCCAGCAACATAGGAAGCGCAAGAGAAGCCGTAGCAAAGGTGCTTAAAGAGCTGAAAAACGAGGGTTTCATCGACACGAGGCGCGGGGAGATTTTGCTTAAAAGCAAAGGGGCGTAAATGCAGGACTTTGAGAAAAAACAACTTTTGCAAAAGGCGAAAAATGTCGCTATTTTAGGACTTAGCCCAGATGAGAGCAAGGCGAGCAATGCCGTAGCGCGCTATCTCATCGCGCAAGGCTTTAATGTAATCCCCATTTACCCACGCGCAAACGGCGAAATTTTAGGGCGTAAGGTTTATGCGAGTTTGCAAGAAGCGTTTAGTGACGAGGCTTTGAGCGAGTGCGGAGAAATTGACATTTTAAATGTTTTTCGCAAAAGCGAGGCGCTGCAAGCGGTGGCAAATGAGGTTTTGCGCCTTAAAAACAAGCCAAAATGCGTGTGGGTTCAGCTAGGACTTTTTAATGAAAACGCAAAAGCCATTTGCGAAAATGCGGGGATTTTGTATGAGGAAAATTCTTGCATAAAACTTGAATTTGAGCGGCTTTTTGGCAACTAGCTTTTTAAAAGTCGTGCTGTGTTTGGGCGGTGTGATGATTTGCGCTTTTTATCTTGTTAAAATTCTATAAATTTGCGTTGATTGCGTAAATTTTTGTGAATTTAAAAGGGCTTTTTTGATAAAATGCTTTGATTTTGCGCCTTTAAATTTATAAAAATTTTCAACAAAGCCGTAAAAAAAGAAGCGATAAAAGCGTGATTTTGTGGAGCAAAAAAGTCGCTCAAACGCTTGCTTGATAATTTTACAAAAAGCGCAAACAAAGGCACACTCGACCTTTGCTTGCGCTTGCAAAATTTAGCTTAAAGCAAGGCGTTAAGTTTGCTTTCAAACACGCTTTTGCTCTGTGCGCCAACGATTCTTTCTACGACTTGCCCGTCTTTCATCAGCAAGATAGTAGGAATGCTTGAAACGCCATATTGCCTTGCTAGTGCGCGCTCTTCATCGACATTGACTTTGCAAATGCTTGCTCTGCCTTCAAAATCCTTTGAAAGCTCGTCCATAATCGGCAAAACCGCCTGACAAGGTCCGCACCAAGCCGCCCAAAAATCCACAAGCACCGCGCCTTTTGCGGTGTTCGTTAAAATTAGCTTCGTTTAGATTGATAGCCATTTTTTCTCCTTTCGATAAAATCAAGTTATTATAATCAAAGGCGCAAAATGCCTGTGTAACAAAGTTACTTTGCAAGGCAAATTTGCTGAAATTTAAAAAAGCCTTGCCATTTGCGTTTTGTATTTTACACATTAAGGAGGTTGGGTGCAAAAGGCAAGGTAGATTAAGCTGAATTTAGCAAAAATAAATCCAGCTCAATTTACCCTAAATTCAGCCTAAATTTAGGCGATAAGGCAAATCAAACGCCCTTAAATGCGTGTTAAGGGCGTTTTACACTAAGGAGTTTGTCAAATTTAGTGCTTGTTTGTGCGGCACTGCTTGTATTTGCAAATCGGACAAATGGCTTTAAAATTATAAAGCGGGCAGTAGCCATAAACCGCACTTAAAAGCGGTAAAAGTCCCACAAGCCACCACCAGCTTTGGCACACAAAGCCAAAAGCAAAAAACCAAATTCCCGCGACAATCAAGCGGATAGTCTTGTCAAGTTTGCTCATTTCACCCCCTTTCTTTAAGATTTGGCGCGCCTAAAATGCGCATAAATTTCACACAAAAAGCGCAAAGCAAAAGCCTAAATTTACGCCCTTGCGTGAATCATTCCTTTCATCACCATAGCCTTCATCGCGTAAATCTTTACAGCCCAGTTAAGATAACTCTCTCTTGTCGCTCCAAAGCATTCTAGCGTAGGCGCTGCGCCCTTGTAGTCAAACTCTACCATCACGGCTTTGCCATAGCGCGTTAAAAGCGGACAAGCGGTGTAGCCGCTGAATTTCGCCTCCAAAGGCTTGCCCTCTAAATGCGCGATGATATTTTGCGTGATGACAGGATATTGCTTGCGTGTGCTTGCGCCCGTTTTGCCCTTTGGCACGCCCGCACAATCGCCCACAGCAAAGATATTTTTGTAAGTTTGGTGTTGCAGGCTAAATTTATCCACATCAACCCAGTTGCCATTTTGCGAGCTAAGCCCAGCTTGCGTGATGAATTTTGGCGCACTCATCGCAGGGATAACAAACATATAGTCAAATTCCTTTTCCACAAACTCATCAGTATCCACGCGCTTGCCATTAAGCATATAGCTTGTTTGAAAAGTCGCCTTGCCGCTTTGTTTATCCACACTTACAAGCTGATGAAGCAGCTTATATGGCATTTCGCGCTCAACAAAAAACTGCTCTATCATTTTTGCGTGCAAGGGCGAAGAAAGCATAGCCCCACCGCCTGTGAAAAGCGTGGTTTTTACCCTGTCTTTGAGCGCATTTTGTTCAAGCAAATCATCAAGCAAAAAGTTGATTTTTTTGTTTGCCCCGCCGCATTTGTTTTGCGTTTTTTGCTCGCTAAAAAGCACGCTGAGCTTTTCACCTTTTTTGCCCCGTTCGATGATTTCATCAAAAAGTTTTTTAGCTTTCACAGCAGAATTTGGCGTGTAAATCGTGGCGATTTTCGTGCTTTCATTTACCAAATCATCTTCGCTAAGTCCGCTAACAGCGTTAAAATCATACTCCACGCCCGTTGCGATAAGCAAAATGTCATACTCAAAACTCTCGCCATTTTCGGCGATGATTTTGTTGTCGTTTGGCAAAATTTGCGCGACATTTTGCTTTATCCATTTTACCTTTTCATCGATAAGCTCGGCTTTTTTATAAAGCACATCATCAAGGGTGTAAATTCCAGCAGCGATGAGAGTAAAACCGGGCTGATAATAAAAATTTTCATCTTTATCAAACAGCGTGATTTGCGCCTTTGGCATAGCCTTGATAAGACTTGCGCTCATCGTTATACCGCCAAGTCCAGCGCCGATGATGGCGATTTTAGGCGACAAATTTGAAGTCGCCGCACTTAACTTTGTCGCGCCCACACCGCTAGCTACGAGCGCGCCTGCGGTGATGAGTTTGAGCGCGTTTCTACGAGATTGTTGCATTTTAGCTCCTTTGCTTTAAATTTTATTAAAATTGCCAAATTAGAGTTTTAGTTTCATCAAAATCCCCAAAAGCCTTGAATAAATTTATGCAAAATGAGCTAAATTTTTCCTTAAAATGAGCTTTAAGCCTTAAAAAAGCTAGATTAAAATACTTTAAGTTTAAAAAGATAATAATTATTAAAATTTTAAGATTAAATTTAGAATTTTTATGTTATAATTGCCTTTAAAATTTAAAAGTAGATTAAAAAACAAGGCAAAAAAGCCTAAATTTTAAGGCTATGAAATATAAAATGTAAAG
>OARB01000052.1_pt1 | contig 20798 bp, 17 predicted proteins | sample 1475561 | NCBI WGS metagenome assembly OARB01 (sample SAMEA3360673, study PRJEB22359) | human gut metagenome | biome: ENVO:urban biome; feature: ENVO:human-associated habitat; material: ENVO:feces | place: Bangladesh | collected 2011
ACGCACTTTGTCATTTTACAATGACGACGCACTCTTGTCATTTTGAGCGTAGCGAAACGAACGAAAAATCCAAAGAATTTAAGATACGCTTTAAATTTTTTGGATACTTCGCTGCGCTCAGTATGACAAAAAGAGTGTTCAGTATGACAAGATTTACAAATATGACAGGCAAGTCAGTATAACAAGGAATTTTGCAACTTACTTTGTCATATTGAGCCTTTGTAAAAGGCGAAATATCCATACAAAATAAGCTAGTATAACAATTTTATCAGTATGATAGCAAATAAGGCAGCAAGACAAAATTTAAGATATTTTTTATTTAAAGTCGGTATGACAAAAATAAATCAGCACAACAAAATTCATCGGTATGGCAAATTTGTAAGTATGATAAATTCAAGCAAAAGGCTAAATTTTTTCCGTTTTCAGCAGCCCGTTTTTATTTTCTGCAAGGCAAAAAAGCGTTTAAGACAAATCGCCACTTTTTAAAAAGCTAAAAATCCATAAATTTTTCATAGCCTATAAAGTAAAAAATTTTTCTGCCGATATAGCAAGTGAATCTTTTCAAAAATATTGCTTAATCGGCAAAGCCCGAAAGGGTTTTGCCTTTTTTTATGCCCGAAATTTAGCCCTTTTGGGGCAAATGCGTTTTCAGTTTCCCAAAAGAATGTAGCTTTTGTTCGCCAAACTCTTAAAACTTTGCGAGCTGCTTAAACTCGCGCAGGCTTTGTTCGCCGAAGTGCTGGTAAATTCAGCGTTTAAAAGGGCATTTGTGGCATCTTGCACGGCGGTTTTAGCGTTTAAATCCGCGCCGTTTTTTAGGCTTTCGTTTTGCGCGTAGGCTAAATTTTCGATTAGGCTTTTGACATTGTCATTTGGGGCTATGCCAAAGGCGAGTATGTGGCTAGCGTTGATAAACACGAACTCCAAGCAAGCCTCATCGCTTCCAACGCCGAATTTTGCGCTTTTTACGCCCGTGAAATTACTCAAATCCACATTTTCAAGCCCCGCGACATTACTCATCGCCGCAGTGCTTGACAGCGCGTCATTTTTCATCGCGTAGGTGTGTAAGTCCGTGATGATGGTTTTTAGGTTGCTTAAAGCCTTAGCGATTTGCGCTTCGTCCTTGCCCGCGCCAAGTCTAGGCAAGGCGATAGCGGCTAAAATGCCGAGTATAACGATAACAAAGATAAGTTCAAGTATAGTAAATGCCCTTTTCATCGTATCCTTTGCCTTTTTTGCCTTTGCAAATGCCCTTTTTGCCTTGCGGGCGGTTTGCTTTTTGCCTTTGTAATCAAAAGTGATTTTAGCATTTTTTGCTAAATGCTCGCGCTTTTTAGCTCAAACTCGCCTAAATTTGCCCTTAAAGGCGCGTGAAATGCTTGTTTTTAGGGCTTATTATGTTGTCTTTTATGCTTACAAACTCGCCGCGCTCATAAAGCGCGCAAGCTGCGCGGGCTATCATCAAGGCATTATCAGCGCAAAATTCAAGCGGAGCAAGCCTTAACTCGCAATTAAATTCAGCGCAAAGGCTTTGCAACTTGCCCCGCAAGCGCAGATTTGCACTCGCCCCGCCCACGACTCCAAGTATGCTAAAATGATGAGTGGCAAAGGCTTTGCGGCACTTGTCGATGAGATGAGCTGTGGCGGCTTCTTCAAAGGCAAAGGCGATTTCGCTTTTTTGCGCCTTGCTTAAATTTGGGCTTTTGCTTAAATTTTGCGCCTTGTTTGAGCTTGAATTTTCGCTTAAATTTAGGCTTTTTGCTGAATTTTCGTCCAAAGATAGAGTGGAATTTAGGCTTTCTTGCCTTAAAATTTCAAGCCGAACGGCGTTTTTAAGCCCCGAAAAGCTAAACGCAAGCTCTTTGGAGTGCTTTAAAGGCACGGGAAAATTCAGGCTTTTTTCGCTTGCCTTTTGTGCGCACTCTTGCACGCAAGCTCCATTTGGACGGGCAAGGGCGAGCATTTTCGCTACCTTGTCAAAGCTCTCGCCGAAGCTGTCGTCATTTGTGCTAGCAAGCACTTCTAAAAAGCCCATTTTATCAACATTTACAAGCATAGTATGCCCGCCACTCACCAAAAGCACGCCCATCTCAAAGCGCGCATTTTGTGTCAAAAAAAGCGAGTAAATATGCCCCACAAGGTGATTTACGGGGATTAAAGGCAGGCGCAGGCTCGCACACAGCACCTTTGCCATCGTTATGCCGCCGAGCAAACTCACGCTCAACCCCGGTTCGCTCGTAACCGCCACGGCGCAAAGCCTGTCAAAATAGCCACCGCACTGCTCTAAAATGCTAGGCAAAGCCGTTGTATGCAGCCTTGCGGCAAGCTCAGGCACGACACCGCCGAATTCGCTGTGCGCGAGTTCTTGGGAGATTTTTTTGTGAAACACGCACTCAAAGCTGTCCTTGTCGATGATGGCGATGGAGCTGTCATCGCAGGAGCTTTCTATGGCTAAAATAAGGTTTTTCATCGCAGCCTTTTTGTCGCTTGAATTTAGCGTGAATTTTAGCCAAAAATCGCAAATTTTACGCGATAAAGCACGATTTTATGAAAAATTGTCATTTTGAGCCTTTGTAAAAGGCAAAAATCTCAAACATTTGTCATATTGAGCGTTAGCGAAATATCCACACCGCTTGTCATTTTGAGCGGAGTGAAGCGAGCGAAAAATCCAGAGTTTAAGACACACTTCAAATTTAAGATAAAAAATCCACGCTTTAAATTTATGGATACTTCGCTGCGCTCAGTATGACAAGGAATAAGTCAATATAACAAAATTTATATGACAAATTTGTAAGTATGATAAATTATGAAAAATTCGGGTAGAAGCCTAAATTTTCGTATTTGTAAGTCGTTTTCCGTTTTTATATCAAAAGGCTAGTTTGAAAAAATCAAATCGAAATTTAAAAAACAAGCCAAAAAATTAAAAGATAAAGCTGAAATTTAAAAAATAAAAAAGCAAAAAATTCAAACGAAATGTAAAATTTACCCTTAGAAAAGCAAAAATGAAAACAAAAAAAAGCAAAGGGCTTAAAAAAACCCTTTTGCTTAAAGGCGCATTTGGGGAAAATGCGCTTAAATTCAGCTAGCTCAAAGCAGCATCAAGCTACAAGTAAGATAGCCCTGCGATTATCATCAGCACAAGGAAGAAAAGCCCTGTGATGAGCATCAAAATGCCGACAACCTTGCTGATAGTAGCCATAGGGAAGTCAAAGCCCTTGATGAGCAGTGTGTCAAGCTTGCCTGAGCTTTTAAGCCGTGCAAACCATTTGCTGCGCTCGTGTTGCACCTCGCTTTGAGAAAGACTACCGCTGAATATAACCATATCCATAGGGAAGCGGTCTGCGCGGAAGTGCGTGTTAAAGAAATGCACCGCAAAGATAAAGCCCATCGCAAGCAAGGCTTCATCTGAGTGTATCACTGTGGCTATGTTGAGCCATTCGCCGCTGACAAGCGCGCTCGCGCCCACAGGAAACCACAGCATAAGCCCCGTAATGCCTATCATAAACATACCCCAGAACACTGCAAGATAGTCGAATTTCTCCCAGTAAGTCCAGCGGTCAAACTGCGGGCGTTCGCCCTTACCGAAAAACCACTTGAAATGAGCGGCTAAGTCTTTGAAATCCTGCGTATTTGGCATAAGCCCATCAGGTCCAAAGAAATCTTTAAGCGTCCAGCCATTTTGCACCTTGCAAGCAACGATTTGCCCTATGTGGCTGAAAAAGACGATAAACATTATCACCGCGCTGAAATGGTGAATTTGTGTCGCTACCAAAGGTCCGCCTAAGAAATCAATCAAACTTTGCGCCCAAGGAGCATCGTAAAACTTTTGTCCAAGCCCTGAGACAGAAAGCCCCAAGAAACTTGCCGCCATAAAGAAGTGCTGTGCCTTTTGGAAAGGCGTGAAGCGCTTAATGTGCGTTTTGTCAGCCGCGCTTTTTTCTTTTGCTGCTTGCCATTCTTTTGGGTGAGTAAGGCGCAAAAGCACCAAGCGAATGCACCACAAAAGCGTATGTATGCCAAAGAACACAAAGACAACGATAACAAGCCCCGCCATAAATTTAAACACCCCATTAAGTGCTGGGAAATTCTCTCCATCGTGATGGTCGGCGTGAGCTATAAATTCAGTGAAATTCGCGTTTGCGCCCTCGTGGCATTTAGCACAAGTGTCGATTTTAGCTTGCCCATAAAGCGTAGAAGCGCGGTTGTCGCTTGGCTGTATGTTGTGCTTGCCGTGGCAACTTGCACAAGTTGGCAATGCCTCAAAATGCTCGACATTGTTTTTGCTTAAAAGCAAAGCCTTGCCGTGAAAGCTACCCAAAAAGGTTTTGAATTTCTTTTCGTGGCATTTTTCGCAGCTTATTTCGGCGATAGTGCGTGGGTTTGCCGCCATAAATTCAGGCGTTTTGTTATGCACGCCGTGGCAGTCTAAACAATTTGGCAGCTTTTTGCCCTTGTCGTTTGTCAAATCAACATTGATTAAATTCTCAAAAGAAAGTTTGGCTTTTTTAGGCGCGTGAGCTGAATTTGCCAAATTTTCTTGCGCTTTTTCGTGGCATTTAGAGCAATTTAAACTGATGAGATTTGTGTTTGTGGCTAAATTTGGGTCTATGCCACCCTTTTGCATCGCGTGGCAATCGCTACAAGCAGGAAGTTTCCCAAAAACCATTTCAGCGTGAATGCCGTCTTTATAGTCTGTGATATTTGGCGAGTTGTCCCACTCATCAAGCCCCGCTTTTATGCTTTTGCCGCCATTAAGTATCCAGCCCTCAATGCCCTCAGTGAGAATAAAGGTGTTTGTATATCCTGCACTTTTAGCAAGCAAGCTTATCTCAGCAGGCTCAAAGCTCATTCTATCCTTGCCGTAGAAAATGATTTTAGCGTTTTTGTCTTTTGGCATAGCCGAACGCCAATTTTTCGCATCGACAAAGACAGAATTTGGTATGTAGCCAATCTCTTTTTTTATCTGCGCATCAATAGTGCCACAGAACAGCGTCTTTTTCCCTTCTAAATCTGCCATCGCATCGCTAACGGTGATGGGCTGAGTGCCTTCAACAGCGGCTATACCAGCAACGCCGTCAGCGATACTTATTGAAACGAATGCAAAGAGTAAAAAGACGAATTTAAGCATTTTTTTCATCTTTTTTCCTTTCACTCAAATTTGAGCCTTATTTACTCTTTCCGTTTGCGATGTCAGTGGCTTGTGTAACATAAACAAGCGCTTCATCGATGATTTTCTTTGAATACGCAGGTCCGTGCACACCCCAAGAGCCGTCTTTTTCAAGCTTTGTCAAAATGTCCTCAGCTTGTTTAGCAAACATAATGGCACGAGCTTTTGACTCAGTTTTAAGGCTAGTTTTACCCGCCATTTTCTTGTCTAAATCAGCCAGCATTTTCTTCACTTGCGCGTAGCCGTCTTTTACAGGCTTTTGCCAAGCAACGACATCATCGTAAATCTTTTGTTGGTCAGTGTAGTGCAAATCTTTTGGCAAGGTGCTTTGCGCTGCGCTGTGGCAACCGCTCTTGCCCTCTTGCACTAAGTGTCTGTCCTCAAAGCCGCTTCGTCCGCAGCTCCACATCAAATCCACGAAATATCGTCCGTTGTCATCACGCGCGATAGTCCAGCCTTTGGTTTTGCGAGCGTCTCTCTCTTTGCCTTTTGGTTGGTTTATCGTTTTTGCAGTTGGGCTGACATTGATTTTCCAAATGTGTGAAGTTCTTGCGTTGTCAAAGCCAGCGTGGTCTGGGAATTGTATAGAGTTAAAGTTCTCACAACTCATCATCGTAGGCATATGGCAAGCAGAGCAGCTTTCTTTGGCGTGAATTCCGCCCTTGTCAAAGAATGTTTGTTGCGTTTCGTGGCAATCATTGCAATCTTTTTTAAGCTTTGGAATGGTATAGTTGTCTTTCCAGCTGTTCATTGTCGTCTCGTGTGGGTCGTGGCAAGTGGTGCAACGCATACCCTTGTCGTAGTGGGCTGAGTTGTAAAGCTGACTTCCCTCAGTGCCGCAAGACGGACAACCTGATTTAAAGTAAGTGTTAAACGGCTTGCGCGGGTTTTTGTCCTCGTCAGCCTCGCTGTTAGCAAAGCGTTGGTGGCAGCGTTCGCAGTTTGATGGCATACCAGCACCGCGTGCGCCATAAAGGTGTCCGCCAGCTCCGTGGCATTCCTCACAGGTTATACCTTTGTTGATAGTGTGTTCTTGGAGTTTCTTTGCGTTGCCAAGTGCTGAAAAGAACTCTTCTTTGCTCTTAAAGTCAAATTTAAAGCTGTGGCAAACCTCGCAGTATGCAGTAGCGGGTTGAAACATTAGCTTGCCGTCTTTTGTAGAGCCGTAGCTGTTTGTTCCCCATACATAGCTGCCTTGACTTCCCTTACCGCCGAATTCTTCAAGCGTGGTAGGAAAGCCGGGCACATAAGAAGCGATTTTTTTCGCCATCTCAGGTGTGAGATAGTTTGTCCATAAACGGCTAAATTGATTTGACCCAGCGTGAACCGTGCCTGTGCCGTCTTTAAGCTTGCCGCCTTGCACATGGTAAGTGCCACGCACTAGGTATTTGTCGATAAAGCCGTATTTGGTGCGTGGAGTTCCAAGCACGAAAACAACATCTTCTGCGCTAATGCCCTTTGGCAAGATAGAGCTATCTTTTGAGCCATACATAGGCGCGTTCAAATCGCCATTTGGTGCTTCGCTTACCTCGTGTGGGAAACGCACATTTATGGTGTGGCGTGAGCGAGACCAGCTTGCGTATTGCGCAGGGTGGCATTCGCCGCATTTTTTAGCACCTACAAATTTGTTTGGATAGTCCAAAATCGACTCTGAAAACAAGCGGTAGGTAACAGATGCGTGTTCTAGCCCTAGCTCTTTGGCAGCTTTGGGACCATTGTTTATGTTGATAAACTCTTCTTGTCTGTTGCTCTCAGTGAGTTTGCCAACCATTCTGCCCTCTTTTTCATATTTGTAAAGGGGGTGATTTTTGCGTATATACGCCCAGTAGTCCTTGTCTTGCTCGACATAGTCGCTCAAAACTCTCGGTTTTACGCCATCTTCGATAAATGGCTTTTTCGCGTTTGTAGCGGGTGCAGCCCAAAGCGCCACACCCATACAGGCGCTTAAAGTGAATAGGATAACTCGTTTCATTTTTGCTCCTTAGTGTGAGTTTAATTTTCGTTGATTATAATACTTTTTCCTTAAACTAATCTTAAATTTTTAAATTTCAAGCAAATTTTTAAACAAAAATTTACAGGCTTAAATAAGACTTTATTTATCATTTTAAGGGAGATAGCGAAAATTTAGCTTGTGCGGAGTGTTTAAGATTTGTTAGGTATTAAAACTATTTTACTCTTAAATAAAAACTTAACAAATTTTGATAAAAAGCATAGAGTATAAATTCGCGGAAAAATTCACATTGTAGAGAAAAATAAAGGGCAAAAATTCAAGCTAAATTCAAAAAGGGTTGATTGTATGAGCGAAAAAATGGTGGTTTGGGGCGGAATCGAACCGCCGACACGCAGATTTTCAGTCTGCTGCTCTACCGACTGAGCTACCGAACCATCACACAAAGCCCGTAAAAAAGTGTTTTGCACCAAATGTCCGCAAGCTAAAAGCTCTCAATTTAGCTCTCACAAAAAGTAAAAGCCTATCAAAACGCCTTAAAAAAGCACTTTGCAAGCATTTTGTCTTAAAGTTTGGGCGCAATGCAAAGTGTAATTATAGCTGAATTTTTTAAAAATAAGCTAAAATTTAAAAATTTTTACTCATTTTTTCAAATACTGCTTAAATTTTTAGCTTAATTTCAGTCATTTTTGGTAAAATACTCGTTTTTGTTTAATGGAGCTTTTTTGAGACAAACGCATTTTGACAGGCGCACGGTGCGCTTCTTGCTTTTAGGTTATATATTTATCGCTATTGCTGGGGCTTTTTTGCTGCGGCTTGACGGGGTTTGCAAAGTGCCTTTGAGCTTTATGGACGCCCTTTTTACCGCTACTTCTGCGGTGAGTATGACGGGGTTAGTGGTGAAAAACACGGCTTTGGACTTTACTTTCACGGGGCAGGCTATTATTTTGTTTTTAGTGCAAATCGGCGGGCTTGGCTATATGGGCTTTGGCGTGTTTTTTTACATACTCATACGCAAGAAAATCGGCTTTAACGAAAAAAATATGCTCAAAGAATCCCTTATTTACCCGCATATGGATGGGGTTATCGGCTTTTTGAAAAAAATCCTTTTTTTCGTTTTTGCGGCTGAATTTATAGGCGGAGTGTTGCTTACCTTGCGTTTTGCGCTGGATATGAGCTTCACGCAAGCCTTGTGGGCTGGGTTTTTTCACTCTATCTCAGCCTTTAACAATGGCGGTTTTAGCACCTTTGAAACAGGTATCATCGCTTACAGGGGCGATGTGTGGGTGAATTTCATCATCACAAGCCTAGTGCTTATCGGTGGCATAGGGTATTTCGTGCTGCTTGAACTTTATTTGTTTCAGCGCAAAAGGATAGCGAATTTAAGCGTGCATACCAAACTCGTGCTTGTAAGCACCATCGCTTTGGTGCTTTGTGCGACTTTGGCTATCTTTTTGTTTGAGTATTCAAACGCACAAAGCCTTGGCGCACTGCCCTTGCTTGATAAGATTTTAAGCTCTTATTTTACCGCTATCAATTACAGAACCTCAGGCTACAACTCGCTGGATTTAGGCACATTTAAGGACGCAAGCTTGTTTTTTGGCTCGCTTTTTATGGTTATAGGCGGCGGTCCGGGCGGCACGAGTGGCGGTATCAAGGTAACTACCTTTGCCGTGCTGCTTGTTTATACTTACTGGGTTATCAAAAACGGTAGAGTGCGGGTTTTTAACTACGAAATCCCCGAAGAAACGATAAAGCGCGCCTTTGTCATCGCCGTTGGCTCTATGGCTTATGTGGTAGCCTGCGTGGTGATTTTATCCTTAATGGAAAATGAAATTCCATTCATCGCCGTTTTCTTTGAAACGACTTCTGCCTTTGCTACGGTGGGCTTTTCAGTGGGCGATGGCGGCACGCTTTCATTAAGCGCGCTTTTTAGCGACAAGGCAAAACTTGTCATCATTATCTTAATGATAAGCGGGCGGATAGGCATTTTCGCCTTTTTGATGAGCATTTTCACCAAAGAAAAAGAAAAACATTTCAAATACCCCGAAGGGAGAATTTATCTATGAAAAACAAAACCTATGGCATTATCGGGCTTGGGAAATTCGGCTCTGTGGTAGCGAGCGAGCTTTTAAATGCTGGCGAGAGCGTCATCATCGCTGACAAAAAAGAAGAGCAGCTCAAAGCCTTGCAGGACAAAGTCGCTTGCGCTTACATTTTGGACTCCACAAATGTAACCGCCCTTAAAGAAGCGGGCTTTCACAATATCGATGTCGTCATCGTCAGCATAGGCGAAAATGTCGAAAAAAGCGTGCTTACGCTAATGGCGCTCAAAGAAATAGGCGTAGAAACGGTCATCACCAAAGCCACTTCGCCTATCCACGGGCAAATCTTGTCAAAACTTGGTTCAGCGCGGGTGATTTACCCCGAAAAAGAAAGCGCAGTGCGCCTTGCCAAAGAGTTTTTAGCTCACCCTGAATTTGAAGTGATTGATTTGTCAGCCAACACCATAAAAGCGGTGAAAATCCTTGTCGATGAGAGCCTTGTGGGACACAGCTTGAAGCAAATCGCTGGAAATTTAAAGATAGTGGCTTACAAAAACAGCTCAAACGAGTGGCAAATGTTTCCCGACCTTGAAACAACCCTTGTCAATGTGGGCGACAATCTCATCTTAATCGGCACGAGCAAGGATTTAAAGGACTTTAAGCCTTAAATTTTTCGCCATTTTGTTTGCGCTAGTGAATTTGTCGTAATTTTTTTGTTATTTTACTTGTGCCGATGAATTTTATCATCAATGGCTTGTTATGTTTGTGTTGATAAATTTTAATAATAATTTATCTTGTTTATGCTTGATGAACTTGTCATAATGATGAATTTTGCATAATGGCTTATTTTGTTGTGCTGATGATTTTTGTCATCGCCACAAAAATTCGAGTAAAAGTCCTAAATTTTGTCATACTAAGCGTAGCGAAGTATCCACGAATTTAAAGCACGAATTTGTGCTTTTGAAGTATGGATTTTTCATCTTAAATTCAAAGCGTGTTTTAAATTCTATGGATTTTTCGCTTTCTAGCGAAAGCTCAAAATGACAAGGGTGTGCCGTCATTGTGCTACAAAAACGCTTTTGCTCGTCATTGCGAGCAAATTTTGCAAAAATTTGCGTGGCAATCTATGAATTTAACGCAAATTTACCTTTGGATTGCCACGAATTTGCACGCTTACGCTCTGCAAATTCTCGCAATGACGAAAATTCCTTGTCATACTGACTTGTCTTTGTCATACTTTGCCATTTCTTGTCATTTTGAGCTTTCGCTAGAAAGCGAAGTATCCATAAATTTAAAGTGTGATTTTAGTGCTTTAAGGTATATCTTAAATTCTTGGATTTTTCGCTACGCTCAAAATGACAATGCCTTGCCGTTTTTGCAAGTGGATTTTTTTTGCTGCGGCTACGCCTTGCAAGCAGCTTTGTTGCTTTCTAGCAAAAACTCAAAACAACAAAAGCACATTTCACTGCGCTTGCACCTCATCAAGCCTTTTGTAAGCAAGGCAAGCGGGCGAGTAGTTTTCATCGCAGGCTTTGCCGTAGTAGCGCCTTGCCAAAGCCTTGTCTCTGCTTTCGTGGTATTCGCCAAGTGCGAAACAAGCCTTGCCTAAGCCTAAATTACAAGAGTTGCTGTAATTAAACAACGCTGCTTTGGTGTTTTGACGCGTTACACTGCCCTCATCATAAAGCTGAGCAAGCTTAAAGCAAGCGGCGGCGTCTTTGAGTTTGCAGGATTTTTCGTAAAATTCCACAGACAAATCGTGCTGTTTGGCTTTCTCATAGCCTGTGGCTAGGTGCTTGCAAGACTCATTGTGTCGCAATGCACAGCCTTGTGCGAAGGCTAAATTTGCCTGCTTGGTGCGTTTTTTCCGCTCATAGAGTAAGCCTAAATTAAAGCAAGCCGCGCTTATCCTGCCTTTGCAAGCTCTGTCATAGTATTTGCTCGCCTTGCTGTCGCTCTTTGGCACGCCCTGCCCGCTCTCATACATAAAAGCAAGCGAAAAGCAAGCCTTTGAGTGTCGCTGCGAACAAAGCGTGCGAAACACGCTAAATGCTTCTTTCAGGCGTTTGTCGTTGTATAAAGACAAGCCATCTTCAACCTTTGGGGGCTTGACACTCAAAGCAAAGCCCAAATTCACAAGCAACATAGCACTAAAAAAGCACGCAAATACCGCTCTCATCGCCGTCCTTTTTAAATTTAACAAATTTAACTTTTAAATTCTAAACAAATGATACCAAGTTTTTGTGAATTTTGACACAAAATTTGCAAAGTCTTTGCGAAGTCTAGCCTTTATAATGCAAAATTCACAAACTTTTGCTACAATTTCACAAAAAATTCAAAGAAAAAAGATGAATGTCAAAAGAGTAAAAACAAAGCAAATCAAAGTCGGCAAAGTGCTTGTGGGTGGCGATGCGCCTATATCGGTGCAATCAATGCTTTTTGCAAAAACCCGCGACATAAAAGGCTGCTTGGAGCAAATCAACCGCTTATACTTTGCGGGTGCTGATATAGTGCGCCTTGCTTGCCTTGATATGGCTGATGCAAGGGCTTTGAAGGAAATCAAGGCGCAAAGTCCCTTGCCTTTGGTCGTAGATATACATTTTAACCACAAATTAGCCGTGTATTGTGCTGAATTCATAGACGCTGTTCGCATAAATCCCGGAAATATCGGCAGCAAAGAAAATATCAAAGAAGTGGTGCAAGCGTGCAAGGCGCGAAAAATCCCCATTCGCATAGGCGTAAATCACGGCTCTATCGAAAAGGAATTTGCCGATAAATATGGCTATGGCGTGGAGGCTATGCTGCAAAGTGCGCTTTATAATATAAAACTGCTTGAAGACTTTGATTTTACGGACATTAAAATTTCGATGAAATGCTCAAACGCCCAAGATACCATAGAAGCGTATGAGAGACTGCGCCCGCTTTGCGAGTATCCATTTCATTTAGGCGTTACAGAAGCTGGCACGCGCTTTCACAGCACCATAAAAAGCTCTATCGCGCTTGGAAATTTGCTTTTAAAGGGCATAGGCGACACGGTGCGAGTGTCGATGACGGGCGAGCTTGAAGAGGAAATTCGCGTGGCAAAGGCGATTTTGCAAGATAGTGGCGTGCAAAAAAGCGGTGTAAATATCATCTCTTGCCCTACTTGCGGGCGAATTCAAAGCGATTTGGTAAAGGCGATAAAAATAGTAGAGGAAAAGGTAGCGCACATAAAAGCGCCCTTAAACATAAGCGTAATGGGCTGTGTGGTAAATGCGCTTGGCGAGGCAAAGGGCGCTGATGTCGCCATAGCCTTTGGCAAAAATCAAGGGCTGGTGATTCGCCACGGCGAAGTGGTAGCAAAGCTCAAAGAAAGTGAGCTTGTCGAACGCTTTTTGCAAGAGGTTGAGGACGAGGCAAAGAGCAAAGAGGCGTAAAATGGGGCTTTAAATTTAGCTTTGGGGCTGAATTTGAGCAAGAATTTGGGCTTTTGCCTTTCATTAACCAAAAAAGTGTAGAATTGCGCGAAATTTGCTTTTAAAGGGCAAAAGATGAAAAACTTGTCGGCAACTTTAAGGATTTTAAAGTCGATAAAGCTGATTGTTTTAACTAAACGGAACATTGATGAGTAAAAAAGAACGAGTAAAAAGCAAAATTGATTTGCTAAAAACCTTTATCGTGGCTTGTTTGACGGCACTTTTTGGTGTAGTGAGTTTTACGGCTTTGTCTTATGATATCATAACACGGGCTAAACTTATCTTGGCAATCGGCGGTATAGTTATTTTAGTAGTTGCGCTTGTGTATTTTTTGTATTTATACAACAAAGAGCTTGATAGATTGGAGAAACTATGACTTTTGAATTTGCGGTAGCGATTTTCGCACTTTTGGTTTTTGCAGGGTCTTTGGCTTATACGGCTAGATTTTTGTCAAGAATTTAGGTTGATTATTTATTTGTATCTGGCTTAAATCCTTTGGATAATTTGCTGTGAATTTAATCCGTTTTTCTTTATGATAGGTAAAATGGGTAAATTTTGCAAAATTTACCACACTTTTTCGCTCAAAAACTGCGCCTTAAATTTAAAGGCAAATTCAAAATGATTTCAAGGTAAAATTCAAAGCATTTTCAAAGCACTCTCAAAAGCAAATTCCACTTGTGTTTTTTAAAAATTTTCTCAAAAAATTCAAATTGTTGATATTGTTTTGTTACAATTTTATCACACAAATTCAGTTCATAAGGGGAGAAAAATGCTGAAAAAAATCGCATTTTTGGGGCTGTTTTTGGGGCTTTGTTTTGGAGCAACGCCCAAAGACACCATAGTCGTAGCGGTTGAAAACGAGATAGAGCGTATCAACCCGATTTTCAGTGAGGACCACGATGAGGCGGTGAGGCTCATCTTTTCGGGGCTTGTGCGCTTTGATGAAAAGATGAAAATTCAGCCTGATTTAGCCAAATCGTGGAAAGTCAGCAAAGACGGGCTTACATATAGCTTTGAGTTGCGAGATGATGTGCTGTGGCACGATGGGGCGAAATTTAGCGCAAAAGATGTGGAATTTACGCTTAAAGCCGTCAATGACGCCAAATTTAACTCACCTATGCGGGCAAATTACGAGATGATAAAGGATATAAAAGTCCTTGATGACACGCACATTAGTATCACGCTTGCTTATCCTTTTCCAGCCTTTTTGGACGCTTTGATGATGGGTATGTTGCCCGCTCATCTCTTGCAAAATGAGAATTTAAACACAAGCAAATTCAACCAAAAGCCCATAGGCACGGGCGCATTTAAGTTTAAGGCGTGGAAAAAAGGGCAATATCTAAGTTTGGAGGCAAATGAAAACTACCATTTAGGCAAGGTGCAAAGCCCAAAACTCATTTTAAAGCATATCAGCGACCCAAATATCAGTGCTTTGGAGCTTAAAAATGGCAGCGTTGATGTGGCACTTGTGGGATTTGAAATGGTAGAGAGCTTTAAAAATGATGATAAATTCAAGGTTTTAGTGGAAAATTCAGCCGATTATAGAGCCTTAATGTATAATTTTGACAACCCTATTTTCAAGGACAAAGCCGTGCGCGAAGCCCTTGATTACGCTGTGGATAAAAGGCTCATCGTGGATAAACTCTTGCACTCTCTTGGCAAGGTAGCCCATCACCCCTTGCAAAACTCGTGGGCAAGCCCTAAAAAAAGCTCGCAACACGCTTACAATCCGCAAAAAGCAAGTGAAATTCTCGCAAAAGCGGGCTGGCAAAAAAACGCTAATGGCATACTAGAAAAAAACGGCGTTGAGCTTAAATTTGACTTGTATGCGATGAGCAACGACCCTTTGCGCGTGGCTTTGGTAAAGCTCTTGTCAAGCGAATTTGGCAAAATCGGCATAAAAACGCAGGTTTTTGCAAAGCCTGCTGGCAGCTTTGACTACTCAAAAGTAGATAGCTTTTTGGTAGGCTGGGGAACGCCTTATGACCCTGATTTGCACACTTATAGGGTATTTGAAAGCACACAAGATAAGGTGTGGAATTTCGGGCATTACAAAAATGCAAAGGTTGATGAAGCACTGAAAAAAGCGCGCGCCACTCTTGATGAAAAAAAGCGAAAGGCGCATTATGCTGAATTTATCAATGCCTTAAATGAGGAACCGCCTTTTTTGTTTTTGGTGTATTTGGACTTTCCTTTGGTGTATAATAAGGACATAAAGGGCATAAAGCCCCAAATTCTAGGGCATCACGGCGTTGGCTTTTCGTGGAATGCTTGGCAGTGGAGCAAATAAAACTTGCTAGCCCTTATCCTTAAACGCTTGTTTTGGCTTGTGGCTTTGCTTTTGGCACTTTCTTATGTGTGCTTTGCGATGATACATTTAAGCAAGGGCAGCGTGGTGTATGCAAAAAGCCCGCAGGCTGTGAGTGCTGAGCTAAAAGCGCAGATTGAGTCGAATTTAAATTTAGACAAGCCCCTAAACGAGCAGTATTTGAGCTGGCTTAAAGGGGCGATGAGCGGCGATTTTGGCAACTCTTTAATCACAGGCGAAAGCGTCAATGAAGTCCTTGCTGAGCGTTTGCCGCTCACGCTCACGCTTGGCGGGCTTGCTTTGCTTGTGCTGTTTTGTGTGAGCTTGTTTTTTGCTATTATCAGCGTGATTTATAAGGACAAATTCATCGACAAAGCCCTAAATTTCATCTCTATGAGCTTTTTGGCAACGCCTGCTTTTGCGCTTTGCTTATTGCTTATCTTGTTTTTTAGCGTGTATTTGGGCGTTTTGCCGAGTTCTGGCGTGAGTGATTTGGGCTTTGAAGATGATATTTTAAACCGCGCTGCTCATTTGGTGTTGCCTATTTTAGCTCTAACTTTGGCGCATTTGGGTTCATATCTGCGCCTTTACAGGACGATTTTGCTAGATAGTCTTAATCAAAGTTTCATCGAAGCAGCCTTTGCGCGGGGTTTAAACACGAAAAAAATTTATTTTCACTTGGTACTTAAACACGCTCTACCGCCTATACTCACATATTTTGCGGCAAATTCAGTGGCTTTTTTGATGAATGTCTATGTGGTGGAGAGTGTTTTTGCTTACGGCGGGCTTGGAAATTTAGTGATTGAGAGCATTATTTTTAAGGATTATCCTATGGTTTTGGCTGTCTTGCTTTTAAGCGTTGTGGGCGTTGTGGTGCTGAATTTTTTGGCTGAACTTTGCGCGAATTTGCTCGATACAAGGAAAGTTTATGCCTAAAAAGCTCTTAATGCTTAGCCCTTTGCTTTTTTGCCTGCTTTTTGCCATCTTTGTCCCGCTTTTAAGCCCCTATGTTGCTGGCTTTAATGAGCTTGCAAATGCTAAAATGCCCCCAAATTTAGAGCATTTTTTTGGCACGGATTTGTTGGGGCGTGATTTATTTACTCAGCTCGCGCAAGGCTTGCGCGTGTCGCTTTTTGTGGGCTTTGTGGCGGCTTTTATGAGCGTGGTTTTGGGCGTTTTGTTTGTTTTGCTGGCGCGAAGTTTTTTTTATAGCTTTTTTATACGAAGTTTGGACGCGATTTTAGCTGCCCCTAGCCTTTTAATCGTAATGTTTTTTCAAAGTTTTTTGAGCGGAAATTTACTCACAATGTCCTTTGTCATCGCCTTGGGGCATTTTGCTTTCATCGCAAAACTGCTTGATAGCAAGCTAAATTCCTTGATGAAAAGTGAGTTTTACCTGTGCGCGCTTGCACTTGGAAGCACTAAATTTAGAGCTTTTTACAAGGACTTGCTGCCCGCTTGTGTGAATTTGCTTTTGGTGCTTTTTATCCTTAACATAGCTCACGCCATTTCACACGAGGCGACTTTGAGCTTTTTTGGCTTGGGCGTGAGTTTAGATGAGGTGAGTTTGGGGCGGCTTTTGGACGAGGGCGCAAAGGCTGTTTTCATAGGGGCTTGGTGGCTTGTCATCTTTCCTGTGGCGTTTTTGCTTGCGCTTATCTTGCCCTTGCTCGCTCTTGCTTCAAATTTGCAAGGCAACTTGGGAGTGCGCGTTGATTAGGGTAAAAAATCTCAATTTAGAGTGCAAGGGGCGTAAATTCTTGCAAGATATTAGCTTTGAGCTTCGCCCAAAAAGCGCGCTTGGTGTGCTTGGCAAAAGCGGAGCGGGCAAAAGCCTGCTTGCTAAAAGTTTGCTTTGTCTTGTTGGCAAAAACTTTGCTTTAAGTGCTGATGAGTTAAGCGTAGCGGGCTTTCCGCCCCTAAACCTTGACAAAAACGCCTTGCGAACTTTAAGAACAAAAGTAGGCTTTATCTTTCAAGATGCAAGGGCTAGCTTTCACCCTATGTTTAATATGGGCGACATTTTTGAAATGCACCTAAAAGAACACAGCAAATTTGGCAAAAAAGAGCGCAAAAATTTAGCTTTTGGCTGGCTTGAACGCTTGGGCTTTGATGATATGGAGCTTTTGTGGCACTCTTATGCGCACCAAATCAGTGCTGGTATGGCTATGCGCGCACAAGTGGCTTTGGCTTTAAGCCTTGGCGCGCAAATTTTACTTTGCGATGAAATCACAAGCTCACTTGATGAAAAAAACGCGCAAAATATCACGGACATTTTTAAAGAGCTAAAAAAAGAAAAAAGCCTAGTGCTTATCTCGCACGAACTTGACTTTGTAAGAGCTTTAAGCGATGAAATCATCGTGCTTGAAAAGGGACAAATCACCGAAAAAGCTAGCACAAAAGACTTTTTTAGCGCACCAAAGACAGAGTATGGCAAAGAGCTTTTGCGCTTATACAAGGATAACAATGCTTTTAAAAGTGCATAAACTTGCTAAATTCTACGAATTTAAACGCCATTTATACCTTAAAAGCGAGCAAAAAGCGGTGTTTGAAAATGTGAGCTTTGAGCTGAATTTAGGCGAAAATTTACTGCTTTGTGGGCAAAGTGGTTGCGGCAAAAGCACACTTGGCAAAATCATCGCAATGCTTGAAAAAGCAAGCTCTGGGGAAGTTTTTTTTGAAGAAAAGCCCATTTTAAAGCTAAAATTTAAGGAACAAAGGCGTTTAAGAAAGGAAATTTCTTATGTTTTTCAAGAGCAAAAACTTGCCCTAAACCCTTACAAAAAGGTGCTTGACTTGCTTTGCGTAGGACAGCAAAATTTTGGCTTGAACTTTGACTTAAACGAGGCAAAAAGGCTTTTTGAGGACTTTGAGCTTGAATTTAGCCTTACAAAGCTCAAACCAAAAGAGCTAAGCACAGGACAAGCGCAAAGGATAGGGCTGATTAGAGCCTTACTCTTGCGCCCAAAGTTGCTGATTTTAGATGAAATCACCGCCCCGCTTGATTTAAGCGCAAGTGGCAAAATCCTTTCTCACCTTTTAGCCATTCAAAAAAAGCAAAATATAAGCTATATTTTCATCTCACACGAAACAAGGCTTTTCAAGCCACATTGTGCGCAAATTTTACAAATGAATTTTTTGCAAAATCAAGCCTAAAATTCAAGGAAATTTTGCTAAAATTCAAGGCAAAATTTAAATCACAAAAATTTGAGGAAAAGCTATGAATGCGAACGAGCATTTTGATTTGGATTTAGAACGGGCTATTTTAAGCTCGTGCATTTACAGCGAGGACGCTTATGGCTCTGTGGCTGGGGACATAGAGCCAAAGGACTTTGTGTTAAAGGCTCATCAAGACATATTTAGCGCGATTGAAGCGTGCGCTAAGGCTGGCGAGCCTGTGGGTATAAGTTTCATCAAAAAGCACAAAAAGGTTGATGAGGGCGTTTTGGGCGAGGTGATGGCGACTACGGCGATAATCGATGTGCCAAAATACGCTACTGAACTGCGTGAAAAGGCGATAAAACGAAAGCTGTTAGATTTCGCGCACACTATGCCCGCTCGCATCAATGCCGATAAGCCCATCGGCGACATATCAAACGAACTAAACAAAGAAATTTTCAATATCACAAACCGCACCAACAAAAGCGATATTAAGGACACGCAAGAGGTTATCGGCGAGCTTTTGGAGGAATTTGAAAAGCAAAAAAAGAGCGCAAGCAAAGGTATAGTCGGGCTTGACACGGGCTTTGATGATTTAAACGAAAAAATCAAAGGCTTTAAAAATGGGGATTTAATCATCATCGCCGCGCGCCCTGGTATGGGCAAAACCTCAATGGGACTTCATTTCATCGAAAAAACCCTGCGCGAGGGCAAGGGTGTGGTGTTTTTCTCACTTGAAATGCCCGCCACACAGATAATGCAAAGGCTTTTGTCCGCTAAAACATCCATTCCATTGCAAAGGTTGCTGATAGCTGACTTAAACGATGATGAATGGAACAGGGTTGCAGACGCTTGCAAGGACTATGAGAGCAAGAAACTCTACATTTACGATAGTGGCTATGCGAGTATCACCGACATAAGGCTGATTTTGCGCCGTCAAAAAGAGCTAGATGGCGATATATCGCTTTGCGTTGTGGATTATATCGGGCTGATGATGAGTAGTAGCAATTTTAGCGACAGGCACTTGCAAGTAAGTGAGATTTCACGGGGCTTGAAGCTACTTGCAAGGGAGCTTGATATGCCTATCATCGCGCTTTCGCAGCTCAACCGCAGCCTTGAAGCGCGGGCAAACAAGCGTCCTATGCTGAGCGACTTGCGCGAAAGTGGTGCGATAGAGCAAGATGCGGACACCATACTTTTCGTGTATCGCGATGAAATCTACCGCGAACAAGAAGAAAAAGAAAAAGAAAACAAGGCAAAGGCTGAGGGCAAAGAGTATAAACGCAGCTTTTTTGCCAACCCAAAGCAAGAAAAAGCCGAACTCATCATCGGCAAAAACCGCAACGGTCCCACAGGGGCTGTGGATTTGCTCTTTTTGAAAGAAAACTCGTCCTTTATGGAAGCCCCAAAAGGCGGCTTTGAAGCGACAAATTTTGAAGAATGAGCCTAAATTTAGCTTGTGAGCTTAAATTTACTGACGCACTTAAAATCGCCCGCACGGCTTGAATTTACCCGCACACTTGAATTTAGCTTTGAATTTAAAGGCTAAATTTAATTCTAATTTCAACTGATTTTCAAATTCGCACGCCTAAATTTAAATTCAAACTTTGCTAGCTTTGAATTTAAATTTGAATTCAAGCCTTAAATTTAAGGCTAAATTCAAGCTAAATCCGCAAATTTAAATTTTCAGCCCTAAATTTAAACCAAAATAAAATTCATTTTGAAAGCATTTGTAAAGAAAAATGTTTTATAATTTTGCTTATCACTGAAATGGAGATGAGATGAAGTTAAGCGAGATAGCCGAGTTTTTGAGCCTTGATTATGCGGGCGAGGATATGGACATAAGTGCGCTGAATTCGCTGCATAATGCGAATTTTAGCGAGCTTACTTATTGTGATGGCAAAAAAAACGCCAAAGATATAACCGAAACGGGCGCTGGGGCGATTTTAGTCAGTAAGGAATTCGAGGATTTAGTTCCCCAAGACACTAAGGTTTTAATCAGCCCAAACCCCCATTTGTCCTTTGCTTATATCAGCAAACTCTTTGCCAAGCCCCTTGTGAGCGACAAAAAGCCAAACAAAATCGCCAAAAGTGCCACCATAATGCCAAATGTCTATATAGGCAGCGGGGTTGAAATCGGCGAAAATGTCATCATAATGGCGGGTGCTTACATAGGCGACAATGTTTGCATCGGCGACTTCACGCTCATTCACCCAAACGCCGTCATCTACAACGACACGAAAATCGGCAAAAAATGCCACTTGCTCGCAAACTGCGTCATCGGCTCTGATGGCTTTGGTTACGCTCACAACGATATGGGCGAGCATTATAAAATCTACCACAACGGCAATGTGATTTTGGAGGACAATGTAGAAATCGGCGCTTGCACGACAATAGACCGCGCCGTGTTTGACAGCACCATCATCAAAGCTGGCTCAAAGGTAGATAATCTCGTGCAAATCGGACACAACTGCATTGTCGGGCAAAACTGCTTGCTTGTGTCGCAAGTGGGGCTTTCAGGCTCAACAGAGCTTGGCAAAAATGTCGTTATGGGCGGGCAAAGTGCGAGCGCAGGACACCTTAAAATCGGCGACTTCGCCACAATCGCCGCAAGAGGCGCGGCGGTAAAGGATATGCAAGGCGGACAGATTTATGGCGGTGCGCCCGCTATGCCACAGCGCGACTGGCTGAGACTTCAAGCGAAATTTGCACTTGC
>OARB01000053.1_pt1 | contig 20529 bp, 22 predicted proteins | sample 1475561 | NCBI WGS metagenome assembly OARB01 (sample SAMEA3360673, study PRJEB22359) | human gut metagenome | biome: ENVO:urban biome; feature: ENVO:human-associated habitat; material: ENVO:feces | place: Bangladesh | collected 2011
AAAAAATGAAAGAAATTCAACTAGCCCACGGTGGGGGCGGCGAGGAAATGAACGAGCTTTTGCAAAGGCTTTTTTCGCTCTTTGGCAATGGCATTTTAAAAGAAGCAAATGACGCTGCGATTGTGAGTTTTGGGGGAAATGACGATTTAAATTTAAGCGACAAAGCGAGTTCAGTGCAAAATAGCAACTTGAATTTAAGCCAAAATTTAGAGCAAAATTTAACTTGCGCTCAAAAGAGTGTTTTAAATTTAAGCGATAAATTCGCTATTAGCACGGATTCTTTTACTTTAAGCCCCATATTTTTAGACGGTGAAGTAAATATAGGCAAGCTGTGTGTCTGTGGGAGCGTTAATGATGTGCTTATGGTTGGTGCAGAGCCTGAATTTTTAAGCCTTGCGTTCATCATCGAAGAGGGTTTGAGTGTAGAAAAGCTCGATAAAATAGCACAAAGCATAAAAAAAGAGTGCGACAAGGCTGGCGTGCAGGTTGTTTGCGGCGACACAAAAGTCGTGCCAAAGGGCAAGGGCGATGAAATTTACATTAACACCACAGCTTTTGGGCGTATAATTAGGGCTTGTGAGACAAAAAATATCCGCTCTGGGCTATCTGTGCTTGTTTCAGGCGACATAGGACGGCACGGAGCGGCGGTTTTAGTGCAGCGAAACGCACTTGAAGCGAGCGTAAAGAGTGATTGCAAGTGCTTGAAAGATGAAGTGATGAGCCTTTTGCGTGAAAATGTAGAGGTTGTGGCGATGAGAGATGCCACGCGTGGCGGTTTGAGTGCGGTTTTAAATGAATGGGCTAGGCAAAGTGGGCTTGATATAGTGATTTTTGAGGAAAAAATCATCATAAAAGATGAAGTTAAAGGCATTTGCGAGCTTTTTGGCTATGAGGCTTATGAGCTGGCAAATGAAGGCACTTTCGTGCTTTGCGTGGAAAAAGCACACGAGCAAAGGGCTTTGCAAATCCTGCAAAAATTCAACAAAAACGCGAGCATTATCGGCAAAGTGCTAGAAAGTCGCAAGTCGCGCGTGATTTTGCAAAACGCTTATGGAGCAAAACGCTTTTTAGAAGCCCCAAAAGGCGAGCTTTTGCCACGAATTTGTTAGGCACAAAAATGCACGAGTTAAGCATAGTAGCCGCACTCATCGAGCTTTGCGAGGACAGCGCAAGAGAGCAAAACGCCACGAAAATCAGCGAAATTCACACGAAAATCGGCGTTTTAAGCGGCATAGACAAGGAGCAGTTTAGGCTGTGTTTTGAGAGCTTTAAACAAGGCACGATGTGTGAAAACGCCACGCTTTTTATGCAAGATGAGCCACTTTTTGGCGAATGCGCGTGCGGCTTTTGCGGGGAGCTTGACGGGCGTTCATTTTACTGCCCAAAATGCAAGGCAAACACTCTTAAAATCACCGCTGGTGAGGAATTTTACCTTATGCGACTTGTGATGGAGTGAGGGCTTAAATTTAGGGCAAAGACTTTAAATTTGTGGGTTTTATCGTAAAATATTGCAGGGCAAAAAGGGATTTTTTATCATACTGCTTTATTTGCTGTCATACTGATTGATAGCGAAGTATCCATAAAATTAAAGTGTGGATATTTCGCTAACGCTCAATATGACAAATGCTTTCGGCTACGCCTTGCAACCTGCTGTGTAGCTTTCTAGCGAAGGTTCAAAATGACAAATTCTTGCTGTCTTTGCAAGTGGATTTTTTGCTGTGGCTATGCCTTGCAAGCCGCTCGGTCGCTACGCTCAAAACGACAAAAGCGAATTTTTGTTTTAAGTTACGCTTTGCACGCTGTTTGGTTGCTCGTTAGAGCTTAATTTACCGCTACCACAGCCATAGCAAAGCCGCCATCGTGGGCTATGCTGAGTGAGCTTTGTTTTATCTTAAATTTTTTTTTGATTTTTTTAGAAAATTTAAGCTTCGGGGCGTTTTTTTTGTCTTTTTGAATTTGTATATCCAAAAAGCCACATTCCCTGCAAATGCCCACGCCCAAAGCCTTGCTCGCTGCTTCTTTTGCCGCGAAAAAGCCTGCTATGCTTTGAGCGTTTGTGGCTAAATTTTGCTCGTTTTGGCTTAAAATTTTATCCAAAAAATTCTTTCCATAACGAGCGCAAATCCTTTCTATCCTAGCGATGGCAACTATATCACAGCCTATCATCACTCGCCTTAAATTCAGGCTTATTGCACGACAAAGTCGGTGAAATAGATATTTTTGACAAAGCCGTCTGTGAGAATTTCGTTGATTTTGCCGACAAGCTCGTCTTTTAAACGCTCTTTGCCCTTTGCGGTGCTGATTTCTTCAAAGGTTTTTGAAGTAAGCGTGCGGATAACGACATCGCGGATAATGGCTGTCTTTTTGTCAAGCTCAGGCTGCAACAAATCCGTGTTTTGCTCTAATTGCATCGTGCATTTGACATAGCGCGCCCCGCCTTCGCTCAGTAAATTCAGCGTAAAGCTCTCCAAAGGATACATAGCGCCTATATTTGCGTAATCACTCCCCCGCGCTGCGCCCGTTGGCGCACCACCGCGCGCCTTATTTGCTTGTCCAGCAGCAGCCCCAGCCGCCGCGCTTGTCGCTGGCGGTGCTTCATCAGGACCTTGAAACATAAAAAACCCGATAAGCCCCACCACAGCAAGCAAAACGACAAACAAAAACACCACGATGATAAGCACCACCGAGCCGCCTTTCTTTTTGCTCGTTTTTTCTTCTTTTTCTTCGTCTGCCATTTTTTGTCCTTTTTTGCGAATTTTTAAAGAATTTTTTGTAAAATTGTAGCGAAAATTTGTCAATTTTTGCTTAAAAAAGGAAAATTTATGTTAGATGTGATTTTTAGGGAGTATGACATTCGTGGGCTTTACGGCAAGGAGCTTAATGAAAAAAGTGTCAAGGCAATCGGCTATTTGCTGGGGCTTTTAATGCTCAAAAAGGGCTGTAAGAATGTAAGCGTGGGCTATGATGCTAGGTATAGTGCTGATGAGCTTTTTGGCTACCTTGTAAGCGGGCTAAACTTTGCAGGCATAAAAGTCTATAACTTGGGGCTTGCACCAACTCCGCTTGGGTATTTTAGCCTTTATGTGGGCGCGAAATTTGACGCAAATGTGATGATAACAGGCTCGCACAACCCAAAAGACTACAACGGCTTTAAAATCACCATAGGTAAAGATAGTTTTTTTGGGGCTGAGCTTAAAGCCTTTGGCAAGCAAGTGCAGGACTTTTTGGCAAATGGCGAGTATATCGTAGATAACGCGGCGTGTGAAAAATACGACATTTTAAGCCTTTATGTTGAATTTATGAGCGAGCAGTTTGCGCATTTAAGGGGTTTTGAGTATGAATTTGGCATTGACTGTGCGAACGGTGCAAGCGGCGTTGTCATCAAACCCTTGATAAAAGCCCTAAATTTAAAGGCTAGCATACTTTTTGCCGAGCCCGATGGGCAGTTTCCAAACCACGCCCCAGACCCGACAGAACACGAAAATTTAAGGGCTTTGCAGGATTTGCTCACTCAAAATCCGCGCATTAAAATGGGCTTTGCCTTTGACGGAGATGCCGATAGAATGGTAGCTTTAAACACACAGCACATTTTTTGTGGCGATGAGCTTTGCTATCTTTTTGCTAAAAATATCCCAAATCCACGCGTTTTGGGCGAGGTAAAATGCTCGAAAAATCTTTTTGATGAAGTGGGTAAATTTGGCGAAATTTTTATGGGAAAAACGGGACATTCAAACATTAAAAAGATGATGAAAGCTCAAAATATCGATTTAGCCGCTGAGGTGAGCGGGCATATCTTTTTCAAACACCGATATTTTGGCTATGATGATGGTATTTATGCCTTTTTGCGTGCGTTGGAGCTTATCCACAAGGGCTTTGACTTGCAAGCGATGATAGAAACCTTGCCAAAGCTCTATACAACCGATGAAATCAAAATTCCCGTGAGCGAAGAGCAGAAATTTCAGCTTGTTGAAGCCTTTAAGAGTGCTGTAAAGGCTGGTGAGATAGATGGCGTAAAAGATTTGTGCGAGATAGATGGCGTTAGAATCGACTTTGGCTTTGGCTGGGCTTTGCTTCGCGCCTCAAATACAAGCCCTTACCTCATCACGCGCTTTGAAGCTACGAGTTTAGAGCAGGCTAAAAGCTTGCAAGAAAAGGTTTTCACACTCTTTGAAAGGGTAAAGCAAAATTTATAAGCCACGCAAAGCATTCTTTTGTGGCTTGTTTTGCGCTTAAATGAAGTGATTTAAGGCAAAAACTCTTTGAATTTAGGGCGCAAAGATAAATTTACTCTGCGTTTTAAGGGGCATTTTGCCACAATGCAAAGCATTTGTTGGTAGAAAATTTCTCCACTTTATAGAAATGTTAAGAAAAAAAAGATATAATCACAAGTTCATTATGAATTTTTTAGAAAGGATAGAGCGTGAAAGAACGAACCTTATCTATCATCAAGCCCGATGCGGTGGCAAAAGGTGTCATCGGCAAGATTTTAGACCGCTTTGAAAGCAATGGCTTGCGCGTGGCAGCACTCAAAAAGCTGCATTTGAGTAAGGCACAAGCTGGGGAATTTTACGCAGTGCATAAAGAACGACCATTTTTTAAGGATTTGGTTGAATTTATGACAAGCGGACCTGTGGTGGTGTCGGTTTTAGAGGGCGATAACGCTGTGGCAAAAAACCGCGAGCTTATGGGCGCGACAAACCCAAAAGAAGCCAAAGCTGGCACGATTCGCGCTGATTTTGCGCAAAGCATTGACGCAAACGCCGTGCACGGCAGCGATAGTTTAGACAACGCAAAGATAGAAATCGAATTTTTCTTCAAAAATGACGAAATTTTGTGAATTTTTGAGTAAAATTTGAGCTTAAAACGATGAAAATCGCCTTTTCTAAACTAGGACAAGTCGCTTACCCTTTCAAACTAAACCTTGAAAATATGGTGTTTGAGGGCGAGTTAAAACGAAAAGATGCCAAGCTAGTGCGGGTTGCTATGCGTATGAAAGGCTTTGTGTATCGTGCTTGTGATAGTTGCGGGCGCGAAATGGAGCTTGCTATCGATGAAAACATAGCACTTTTAGCAAGCGATGGCATTTATAAAGACGAAAACAACACGCTCAGCGATGTCGTGGAGTTTTATGATGCCCAAATAGACTTAATCGAGCTTGCTATAAGTGAGTTAGAAAGCTATTTGAGCGATTATTTTTACTGCGAAAGCTGTAAAATTCATTATTAGAAAGGACAAAAAATGGCAGTTCCAAAAAGACGAGTAAGCAAAAGCCGCGCAGCAAAGCGCAGGACACACTACAAAGTGAGTTTGCCTATGCCCGTAAAGGACAAAGACGGCACTTACAAGATGCCACACCGCGTCAATCCACTGACAAAAGAGTATTAAGCGATGATAAGCATTGCCATAGACACGATGGGCGGGGATTATGGAGAAAAGCCCATCATCGAAGGGCTGGTGCAAGCGTTGCGCGAGAAGCCTTTTAACGCTGTGCTTGTCGGTAGGCGTGCGCTTTTAGAGCCGCAAATTCCGCAAGATTTGCGTGAATTTGTGAGCTATGAAGAGGCAAGTGATGTTTTTCGTATGGAAGAAAGTGCCACAGACGCACTCAAACACAAAGAAAGCACCATTTACAAAGCCATAGAGCTTGTGCGCGACAAAAAAGTCCAAGCCATCGTTTCAGCAGGACACAGCGGGGCGACTATGAGCCTAGCTACGCTTCGTATCGGTAGGATAGATAATGTCTTGCGCCCAGCCATAGCCACTTTGATGCCAAGTGTTACGGGCAAAACCCTTGTTTTAGATGTCGGAGCGAACACGGACTGCAAGAGTGAGTATTTGTTTCAGTTTGCTATAATGGGCGAAGCCTACGCCAAAGAAGTGATGAAAATCGCCAAGCCCCGTGTAGCCTTGCTTTCAAACGGCGAAGAAGAAAGCAAAGGCAACGAACTCACCAAAGAAGCCCACGCTTTGCTTAAAAAAATGCCAAATTTCATCGGCAACGGCGAGGGGCGGGATATTTTTAACGGCGAGGTTGATGTGCTTGTGTGTGATGGATTTAGTGGCAATCTAGTGCTAAAAGCCACTGAGGGAGCGGTAACTGCGGTGTTTGACTTGCTGAAAAAGCACATTGAAAGCTCTTTTGTCGCGATGCTGGGCGTGCTGTTTTTAAAGCCTGTTTTTAGGAAACTCAAAAAGCATATCGACTGGCAAGAGTATGGCGGTGCGCCGCTGCTTGGCATAAACGGCTGTGTCATCATAAGCCACGGCAAGAGTGATGGGCGTGCGATAAAAAATGCTATCTTTCAAGCCCTAAATTTCAGCGAATCCAAAATAAATCAAATCATAGAAAGCGAGCTAGCCGCCTTTGCGAAGTGAAAATGCTGAATTTAATCACGATAAAAAAGGGCTTTCGAGCAACTTTCAAGCGAGTTTGAAAAGCATAGCCGCCTTTGCGCCAAAGCGGATTTTAAGCAATGCCGATTTAGAAAGGCTTGTGGATACCACAGATGAGTGGATAACCAAGCGCACGGGCATTAAAGAACGGCGTATCGCCGATGAGCGCGAAAGGGCGAGCGATTTAGGCACGAAAGCCGCTCAAATAGCGATACAAAGGGCGAATTTAAGCCCGAGCGACATTGATGCGGTGATTTGCGCGACTTTAAGCCCTGATTATTTCACTATGCCCTCCACAGCCTGTCTTATCGCCGCGAATTTAGGCTTGCAAGGTGTGAGTGCCTTTGATATATCGGCAGCTTGCGCTGGTTTTATCTATCTCTTGCAAGTAGCAAAGGCACTTGTAGAAAGCGGAGCAAAGCGAAATGTCCTTATAGTAGGGGCTGAAAAAACTAGCTCTCTTATGGACTACACGGACAGAAGCATTTGCATACTCTTTGGAGACGGAGCGGGCGCAGCTGTGGTGAGTGCGGGCGAAAAAAATCCTATCATCGATGTGCATACAGGCGCAAATGGGGACTATGCCGAGCTGCTACACACGCAAAGAGCCGACAAATCCAGCCTTTGCGCCCCACTTACTATGCAGATGAAAGGCAACGAAGTTTTTAAAATCGCCGTGCAAACCCTGCAAAACAGCGTGGAGCAAATCCTTGCTAAAAACCGCGTTTCACCCGATGAAATCGACCTTTTTATCCCGCACCAAGCGAATTTGCGCATCATCAAAGCCGTGCAAGAGCGCCTAAACCTGCCCGATAGCAAGTGCGTGCTGACCATAGATAAATTTGGCAACACCAGCTCAGCGTCCATTCCTATGGCGATGAACGAAGCTTATGAGAGCGGACGGCTCAAAAACGGGCATTTGTGCTTGCTCGATGCCTTTGGCGGCGGCTTTGTGTGGGGTTCTGCACTGCTTAAATTTGACGGAGCGGATTTTAAGGGCTAAATAAGCGTTCTTTGTTCTTTACCTTATCATAATGATTTATTGTGTCGCACCGATAAAATTGTTATACTTTACTTTGCATAGCAAAGTAAAGTATGGATTTTTCGCTTGCAAAGCTCACTCAGTATAACAAAGTCCTTGTCATACTGACTTGTCTTACTGATTTATTTTCCCTTTGTCATACTGAACTTTGCGTAGCAAAGTGAAGTATCTCAAAATCCTTGTCATATCGCCTTGCCTTGTCATACTGAGTGAAGCGAAGTATCCATAAATTTAAAGTGCAAATTTGCATTTTAAAGCGTGGATTTTTTGCCTTAAATTTAAAGTGTATCTTAAATTTCTATGGATTTTTCGCCTTTTTGCAAAAGGCTCAAAATGACAAATCAACCTTGTCATACTGAGGCGTTAGCCGAAGTATCCACACAAAACACGAAGAACGGACTACTAAATATAGAATTTGTGGATTTTTCGCTATCGCTCAAAATGACAGCAGTGGTGTGGATTTTTTTGCTGCGGCTACGCCTTGCAACCTGCCTAGTCGCTACGCTCAAAATGACAGATGTTTGAGATTTTTTGCTTTGCACCTTGCAAGCCGTTTTTTCTAAAAAACAGCGTAGCGAGCCAAAACACTAAATTTCAAAGCCTTTAAATGAAATTTGCAAATTTTTTAAAAATTTTTCTCAAAATTTTGGTAAAAATTCAGCTTAAAAAGGTTATAATCTACAAATCAATTTTAGAGAATTCAAAAAAGGACAAGCCTTTGAAAGCAAATTTTGCGGCTTTTGCTAATGCTTTGTGTCATCTTAACGCAACGCCTTTGAGTGTGGCGGTGCTTGCGCCTTGTGCGTGGAGCGGAAATTTAGCGACACGGCAAATTCAGCTTGGCAAATGTGTCAAAATGGGGGCAGTGTTTGGGCGGGGGACTTCTCTCTCTCTCTCTCTCTCTCTCTCTCTCGTTAGTCAGCTTTTTATTTGCAATTTATTTTGTCAATTTTTTAAATCTTTTTTGTTCGTTTTGTCATTTTGAGCCTTTGCAAAAAGGCGAAAAATCCAAAGGATTAAAAGTGCACTTGCTATTCTTGGATACTTCGCTAACGCTCAGTATGACAAATTCGGGCTTTTGTCTAAAAATAATGGATATTTTTACTCAAATTTTAAAGCAAAAATTCAAATTTTTCACTCAAATTTCAAAGCATTTTGTAAATTCAAAGCATTGTATAAATTCAACTCATTTTATATTTTTATCTCAAATTTCAAGCCTTACACAAGGCTTTTTCATATTTTTACCCCAAGTTTTTGCTCAGTGCAAACTGATAAATTTCAACACAAGGAGAAAAAATGGCAGATGAAAACACCGAGTTTGATTATTTTGAGCATTTAATAGGAGAAATGCTCAAACGCAAATTTACGGTTCAAGAGGGAGAAGAGTTTGTGGAACTTGCCACAAATTCATCACTTGATGAGAAAGGCAAGGCGTGCTTGGAGGCTTTTTCAAAGCGCATAAAGGAGTATATTTTCAAGGCGATAGATGAATTTTGCTTTGCGAAATTCGCTAAAATCATACTTGAAAACGACTCCAACGAGGAGGCGTTGCTGGATAAGGAGGACGCAAATGTGCTTAATATGCAATTTGGCGGAGCGTTTATCTTGTATGTGTTTGAGCTTAATGAGGTGAATTTAATATCAAAAGCCCTGCAAGAAGAGCTTGATGAGACTGAATTTACCACTATGCAGCAATGGCAACAAGTGCTTAAATCGCTCAATAAAGACGAACAGCTGGTTGCAATCTACAAATCCACAGAGCTTACGACTAGCGAGCGTTTGTCGCGCTTTGAAAAATGGTGGAAAGCAAACAAAACAGCCCAAGAGCTTGAAAGGATACTTGATAAAAGCAAGAAAATCATCAAATCCGTGCTTAAATCATATCCGCTAGAAAAAGCCTTGATGATACGGCGCAAAGGCTCTCAGCTTATACCGTCCAACACGCAAGTGATGGCGCAGACAAATGAGATAACGCATTATCAAAATGCGTCAGGCTGGTTTAAGCAAAGCTTTCAGCAAATCAAAGGCGAAATCGACAAAGCCCGCAAGGCTTATGATGAAAGCCTCCAAAAACTTTTAAATTTGCAAAAAGGAGAATAAAATGCAAGAACAAACAAACATTCCGCAAATACAAATTGAAAGTATTAAAAGCGAAAATATCGTTGATACTCTCAACAAACTCAGGCGTGGCGAGTTGAGCTTGCCAAATAGTGAGCGACAGATACAAGAAACCGCTAATGCGCTTTCTAATGCTATCGTTCAAAAAGAGACTGAATTTGCCGCTGCTCAAATAGAAGCTGAGTTTTTAACCAAAGAAATGGACGAAGTCGAAGATGACCCGTTGCTTTCTCGTATTTTTGGTGATGGCGAAAATAAAATGGAAAAAGAGCTAAGAATGCAAAAGAAATACAACAAATTGACTGATTTCAGATTTCGCCAACAAAAAGAACTGAATGAAGCTAATAAAGCTTTTAGTGAGTTTTTGATAACGGCAAATGTTGCGATGAATGCTACAATGGTTGGTGAGTTAAGAAACGCTTTAAAGGAGCAATTAAAGCTTGTTCATAAAAAAATTGAGGTTGAGAGAAATGCGATGAAAGAGCAATTAGAGATTGCTCATAACCGACTTAGGGCTGAGGCAAATGCGGTTTCTAGTGTAAGAAATGAACTCAAAGATACCCAAAATGCTTTACTTCTAATGGCTGAGACTGAAAAATCTATGATGAACAGCCTTACAAGTGTAGTTGAAGCACATATAACAATCTTTAAAAAAGCACAAGAAGCGGAGGAAAAAGCTCAAAAAAATTCCCAAGAAATCCAGCGACAGCAAAAAGTTATAAACAAATTTTTTGGCTTTTTCAGGAAGCTTTTTAAGAAAGAACAAGTTGCTCAGTGATACTTTGCCTAAGATGATAATGTCATAGAGGCGAAAGTCTAGTTTAGGTTTGCGTGCTGAATTTAGCTTAAATTCAGCACCTTGTTTTTAAGTGTTTAAAAAAAGTGAGTAGAATTTAAGCACTTACTGAACCCAAAGTCATAACTTTGGGAAATTAAATGTTTAGGAGGATATTATGCCTTTAAAATTTGTAGTAGCAGGTGTAATAGCAGGAGGAGTGGCATTTTATAAAAGACACTCAAACAAAAAGAAAGCACCCATTGTGTATTTGTTTGGGAAAGTAAGAGTTGGCAAGGATACTCTGCTTAGCATTTTGCTTAAAGCACGGTTTGAAAAAGAAACAAAGCAAACCACGAAAGTCCATAAAGAAGCTGCGCAAAAAATATGTGGCGAATGGCTAAAAATTTGGAACACGGGCGGAGCTGATTTGCAAAATGAAACAAACATAGAAGCCAAGCGAGAGTTAGAAAAACAAGTACAAAATGGCGTTGGTGTGTATTATACTTATGTTTTTAAGGTTGATGATTATTTTAGTGATAAAAAAATGGCTGAACAAATCAAAGATGATTTGGAATCTGCTAAAACTTACAGCCGCAACAATAAGGGCTTTGAACTCGTCATTATAGGCACTCATAGAGATAAGGCAGACAAATACGAAAGCAAAATAGATGTTTTAGCAAATGAGTTAAGTCAAAAATACGGCGGTAAGTGCAAAATTTGGGATTTAACACGGGTGTGCGAACAAGGTAAGCAAGTGCAAAAAGAACTTGTTGAATTTATCACGCAAGCATAAGGATATCAATGATAACAGCAACCATACAAGGCATATCAAAAGAAAACAACCAAAAACATATAAGTGCATATAATGGCACAATCATCACAGATGAGGTTGAAAAAGAAAGAGTAGCCCAGCTTTATAGGGATTGTTATGAGGTAAATTCAAACACAGAGGAATTTCGTTTGCTTAAAAATGGCAAGTTTTTTTGTGCGATTTATCACCCGCAAAAAGATGACATAGGTCGAGAGCGAACAGCCTTAATCGTCTGGGACAAGGACACCTCGCAAGAGCTAGTGCGAAAGACACTTGAAGTGATGGGAGTTGAATTTGAACGCTTTTTAAAATTGCAAAGCGAATTTGAGTCTAAAAAAAGAGTTAGGGTTGTTTTTAACAAACAAATGCTTTATATCATCAGCACCTTAGTATTAACGGCTTTGTTCGCTTATATTTTACTGAAATAAAGGAGCATAAAATGGCACAAAAATTTAAAGACAAGATTTTTATCATTGATAAACAAATCAAAAATCATATAAAACAAATTCCAGCATATAACGATATGGCAAAGGATTTTGAGCTTGTAGATACAAGTAGCATTTATCAAAAAGGCTTTTTTAAAAGACTTTTTAATAAACCTAACATACAAGTGGTCAGCAACAACACACTTATGTCCCTAGATGAATACCAAAAAACAGGGCATTTGATACGAAGCGAGCTTTATTTTGATAGATATTATCCGCTTTTTGAGTATATAAATACCTCGTATGAAGAATTAGCCGCACTTATGGCAAAACTTTGCAATTTTATGGGAGATGATGTCGAATTTCGTTTTGAATTTAATGAAGAGAATTTCGACTCTGTTGAGCTAGATAAAAGCACAAGTGTTAAAGCCAAAGGAAACTATAAAGGGATAAATGTCAAAGCTGATGCGAAACTCTCAAACAATTCAAAACAAGAAACAGAATATGACAAACGGATTGATTTTAAAACGCGTGTGGCAAACGCAAAGAAAACTCCAAAAGAACTTGACAAATATATCAAGGATAACAAAATCAATTTACGAGCCTTGCCGCATTCATTTAAAGCATTAGTCGAAACCTACATAGACAGCACTCCAAACGCTCAGATAAAAAACTATGAAAACCAAGAAGATACCATCAGTAACGCAACAAAGTATCTTAAAATTTGCAAGGAATTTAGCTCAAAAGCTGACATTATGAACTTTCTCAAAGCTGATTTTAATTTAGAGTTAGACTCCCAGTCAAGTTGCTTGCATAGGGTTAAAACCAAGATAATATACAGCGTGATTTTTCATCAAACAAAATGTTAAATTTTAAAATACAATGCTTAAATTTTCATATTTTTTTAAATTTTTAAGTTTTTTAAAATATAATTTTAAGGGCTATAAATTTTTTGCTCATTACCTTTGTAAATGCTCTATTTAAAGGTGCTTTTACGGGCAAATTTGACAAGGCAAAGTTGTGGCATTTTTAAATAGTTGATGAAATTTTAGAACAAAAAGCGGACAAATTTTTGTCTGTTTGAATTCAAATGCGTTTTTGGTGTGAGGATTGAATTTATTTATGCCGAGAGTGTAGTTTTTGCAGACTTTGCTCATCATTATAAATCATTTTTTATAAAATGGCGTTGCATTTTTAAGGTATTTTAAAAAAACTCTTATGGGTTTAGTGTTATTGTAAAATAGAGCTTTGAAAACTCTGCTGTGCCATTATCACAAGAATTTAGCACAGCCAAATTCGTGGCAATTTATCAAACATTAAGTGTTTGCAAACAAGCGCAACTCACCACTTTACAAAGGTTTTTGCCTTTTTAATCTCGCTTAAATTCAGCTCTTTTTGCTCGCCATTTTCATCGCGCACGCTAATGCTTGTAGTGTCCTTTTCATCGGCATTTAGCTTGCTTTGAGCCTTTGAGATGCCCAAAATTTCGCCCACAATCTTGCTTTTATCGCTCATCACAAAAACAGCCCTTTCGCCAACGCTTAATTCAAAGTGCTGCGGCTTAACAAGCCTTCGTTCAAGCCCTGGGCTGCTTACTTCAAGCGAGTATTCGCCCACGCAAGGTGGCTTGACATCGAGTATAGGCGATAAAATTTCGCTGAGTTTAGCACACTCTTCTAAACTCACGCCACCTTTTTTAGCGATATACACGCGGTAGATTTTGCGCCCATTTTCGCTCACTAGCTCATCATCATAAAGGCTTACGCCTACTTGCTCGCAAAGGGCTTTTAAGTCAAATTCAAGCATTACTTTGCCTTTGAAAATACGCTAAATTCGCGTGGCAAAAGGCTATTTTAGGCATTTTTTTCCTTATGAATTTTCTCAAAAAGCTCATCGATATGGTTTTGATAATCAAGCCGTTCGTCAAATTTAAAGTGAAATTTAGGGCAGCGATACCAGCCTTGCTCGCTCATACAGTAGTTTTGCAAGGCGTTTGCGGCTTTTTGTAGCTTAGCCAAAATCAACTCCTGCTCGTGCGCGTTAAAAAACATTTTATCCACGAAAACAAAGGCATCATAACGCCCTTTTTTGCACTCCACATCGGTGATACAAAGGTTTTTTAACACTTCATCATCAAGGTTTGCCAAAGCTTCGGGGATAAGCTCTTTTAAAATGCTCTGCGTGCGTAGCTGCTTTATTTGGCTTTCATTTTTCATCATCTTACCTTTTGTGCGCCATTGTAGCGAAAATTTAACAACAAAATGTTAAAAAGATAGGCGCGATTTATCGTTTTTAAACAAAAATTCAAAATAAAAGACTATAATTTGTCCTAAATTTAAGCAAAAGGCAAATGATAATGAGCAAAAAAGACAGCTTAAAGCTTGGCAAATACGAGTTTAGCTCGCGGTTTATTTTGGGTTCGGGCAAATTTAGCCTTGATTTGATAAAAGCAGCTGTGGAGCAAGCGGGCGCGCAGATACTTACCCTTGCTTTGAGGCGCGTAAATGCGGGCGGTGTGGAAAACATACTTGACTTTATCCCCGAAAATATCACGCTTTTACCAAACACAAGTGGCGCAAGAAACGCAGAGGAGGCTTTGCGTATCGCAAGGCTTGCGCGTGAGCTTTGTCATAGTGATTTGATAAAAATCGAAGTCATAAGAGATAGCAAATACCTACTGCCTGACAATTTTGAGACGATAAAAGCTGTGGAAATGCTCGTCAAAGAGGGCTTTACGCCGCTGCCTTATATGTATCCAGACCTTTATGCGGCGCGTTTGATGCGCGATGCGGGTGCGGCGGCGATTATGCCACTTGCTGCGCCCATAGGCAGCAACAAAGGCTTGCAAACAAGGGACTTTATCCAAATTTTGCTTGATGAGTTGGATTTGCCCATCATCGTAGATGCGGGGCTTGGCACGCCTGCACAAGCTTGCGAGGCTATGCAAATGGGCGTTAGCGCCGTGATGATAAACACAGCTATCGCAAATGCTGGCGACATAAGCTCTATGGCGCGGGCTTTTAGATTAGCTGTGGAGGCTGGACGGATGGCATTTTTAGCAAAACTCGCCCCACAAGCTGAATTTAGCCAAGCTTCATCGCCACTAACGGGCTTTTTGAGGGATTAGAGTGAAAACAAGTATTTTTGAGTATCAAAAGGGTATGAACGACATACAAAGCGACATTTTAGAGCGAGTTTTAGCTCACGCGCAAGGCTATGAGAGCGCAGAATTTGACGAAAAAAGCGTGCGTGTAGTTTTGCAAAAAGCTAGCACACAAAGCCTTGATATATGGGATTTAAAAGCGCTTTTAAGCGAGGCGGCTGAGCCTTTTTTGGAGGATTTAGCGCGCCTTGCGCAGGCAAAAACAAAAGCGCATTTTGGCAACGCCATAAGCCTTTTCACTCCGCTTTATCTCAGCAACCACTGCGAGAGCAAATGCGTGTATTGTGGCTTTCAAAAGGGCAACGCCATAGCGCGAGCAAGGCTTAATGAGGCTGAAATTCACGCTGAAATGAGCGCCATCGCTCAAACGGGCTTGCAAGAAATTTTGCTTTTGACAGGCGAGGGGCGCACACACGCTAGTGTTGAGTATATAGCAAAGGCTTGTGCTATTGCAAGGCAGTATTTTAGGGTAGTTGGCGTTGAGGTGTATGTGATGAATGTAGGCGAATACGAGCTTTTGCACGAGGCGGGCTGTGATTTTGTAACCATTTATCAAGAAACTTACAATCCCCAAAAATACGAGCAAATTCACACTTTTGGCGAAAAGCGGGTTTTTCCTTACCGCTTTAACGCACAAGAGCGCGCTTTAAAAGCTGGTATGCGTGGAGTGGGCTTTGGGGCGTTGCTTGGCATAGATGATTTTCGTAAAGACGCGCTGGCTACGGCTTTGCACGCTTGTTTTTTACAGCAAATCTACCCGCACGCTGAGCTTTCACTTTCCGCCCCACGCCTACGCCCGATTTTAGGCAACCGCAAAATTTCGCCACGAGAAGTAACTCAAAGCCGCTTGCTGCAAGTGCTTTGCGCGTATAGGCTCTTTTTGCCTTTCGCAAATATCACTATCTCCACGCGAGAGGACGCTAACTTTCGCGACAACGCCATTAAAATCGCCGCGACAAAAATTTCAGCTGGCGTATCTGTGGGCGTTGGCGAAAGGGCTGGGACAAAAAAAGGCGATGAGCAGTTTGAAATTTCAGACTCTCGCTCAGTTAGCGAGGTGATGAGCGCGATAAAAAGGGCGAATTTACAAGCCATAATGAGCGATACCTTGTATGTGGGCTGAATTTTGGGGCAAAATTTAACAAATTTAAAGGCAAAAATGTGAATTTTAAAGCGCAAAAGCGTGAATTTAAGGGTTAAAATGTGGGACAAAAAAATCATCGCCATCAGCGATAGACAGGCTGTAAAGGGCGATTTTTTAGACTTTGTGGCAAGGCTAGGGCGAGCAAAAGTCGATGCACTCATCTTGCGCGAAAAGGATATGCGCGAAAATGATTACTACGACTTGGCAAAAGAGGTGCTTAAAATTTGCAAAAAACACAAACTTGTATGTTTTTTACACAACTTTGACAAGGTTGCATTAAAATTAAATCATCGCTATTTTCATTGTCCGCTTGATATTTTGCGAGCTGAACCACGACTTGTAAAGTATTTTCATCTTATTGGCACTTCTATACACAGCAGTGATGAGCTTTTGGAGGCTATGGAATTTAATTGTCATTACGCGCTTTTTGGGCATATCTTTGAAACGCTGGCAAAGCCCTTGTTGCCGCCGCGCGGGCTTGATATGCTTGCTCAAATTTGCGAGCAAAGCACCATTCCTATCTACGCTGTGGGCGGCATAAAGGCTGAAAATATCGCACTTCTTAAAGGTGCGGGCGTTGCTGGGGCTTGTATGAAAGGCGTTTTGACAAAGCAAACAAGCCTAAAAAGCTATATCAAGCGTTGCGCCCTTGCTTTAAATGAGTGATTACTCAGCACTTATGCTTAAACTGCCTTGCGAGCCTTTTGGGGCTTGTTTTGCGCCCTTGCCGCTTTGTTTTTCATAGCGCAGCAAAAGCTCCCCGCTTACTTCGATTTTAACACCTTGTTCTTCATAAGGCTTTGCAGCTTTGGGCAGTTCGTCCGCTTTCATCAAAACGCACAAACACGCTATCATCAAAAAACGCATATTTTTCCTTTGTAAAATTATAAATTCTTTGGGTAAATCAAAGCGCACTCAAAAAAGCAAGAAAATAAATCCATTGTGAATAAATTTAAGCTATAATTGCCAAAAAAATTTAGGTTTTAAAATGCAAAATCTCATCAAAGGTGCGCTTAAATTTATGCAGGAGGACTTTTTGGAGCATAAAAAGCTCTTTAAAGCCCTAAAAGACAGGCAAAATCCGCACACGCTTTTCATCGGCTGTGCGGACTCTCGTGTCGTGCCAAATCTCATCACAGGCACGGGTCCGGGCGAGCTTTTTGTCGTGCGAAATATCGCCAACATTGTCCCGCCTTACCGCGTGAGCGATGATTATCTGGCGACAACCTCAGCCATAGAATACGCCGTAAATTCCTTGCATATCAAAAACATAGTCGTGTGCGGACACAGCAACTGCGGGGGTTGCGCGGCTTTATACAGCGATGAAAGCTCCCTACACAAAACCCCAAATGTCAAAAGATGGCTCAGTATGCTTGATGGCATAAAGCGCGAAGTTTTGGAGCTTGAAAGCGCACGCACAGACGCTGCGATGCGAAGCTGGCTCACCGAAAAGCTCAACCTACTCAACTCACTGCAAAACCTGCTCACCTGCCCCGAAATCCAAAAAGCCGTCTGCAAAACCTGCTCACCTACCCCGAAATTCAAAAAGCCGTGAGCGAAAAACGGCTTGAAATTCACGCTTGGTATTATATCATCGAAACGGGCGAAATTTACGAGTATAGTATGGAAGAAAAGCACTTTGTGCTTATCTCACACAAGGAAAAATGATGAAAAAATTTATTTTAATGATGATGGTTGCAGCAAGCCTTGTTTTTGCAGAAAAAAAAATTTGTTTTAATGATGATGGTTGCAGCAAGCCTTGTTTTTGCAGAAAATGAAGCAAATGCAAGCACTGACAAAGCCTTGCTACCAAATGCGGCGGATTTAACCCAAAATCAGCAAAATTCAAATCCGCCTTTAAATTCAGCGGTAAATTCAGCCCCGAATTTAGCCAAAAATTCAAAGCAAGCTGAAAACCAAGCGACAAATGACAAGGCAAATTCAGCTCACAAAGATGAATTTAAGAGCGAAATTCAAGTCCTAGTGCAAGAAATCAGCGATTTGAGCGTGCAAATTGATGAGCTAAACCAAAAAAGCGACAACAACGCGAGTGTTTTTAGCAAGGAAAAAGCCACGCTCAAACACCAAAAACAAGTGCTTTTAGAACGCTTGCCGAGTGTGATTTCAAAGAATTTAAACGAAAAATTCTTAAAAGAGCTTGCAAAGCAAAAGCCCAAAAATGCGAGCGAAGCGAGACTTATGGACTTTGAACGGCTTTTTTATAGCTCTTTACTCAAAGTGAGTGAGCTTTTCAAAGCAAGTGCGGACAGCAGCACGATGAAAGAGAGTATAAACACCGAGTTTGCAGAGCTTGAAGCTAAATTTAACGAGCTAAAAGCTAAATATCCGCGCCAAGAAAGCGATTTGTCTCTTAAATTCGCCACTTACTCGGAGATTTTAAGCTATTTGAGCGACAACGCGTCTTTGTTTGAGAGCAATTATATTTTCGCTGAATTTCGCCTGCAAAGTTTGATAGACTTTATCAACTCTTACGCGAAAAATGATTTCATCGACACGGGCAAGCTGGTGATTTCTGCGCTTGTTTTGTTGCTTTTTTGGGTGTTGCGTGTGTTTTTGCCACCGCTCATTTTGTTTTGCTTAATGAAACTTTTTTTCAAAAATTCAAAGGGCGCTATGGACAAGGCAGAAGTGCGCGAAATTTTCATCGACAAAAACACGCGCCCCGTGTCCTTGCTACTCTTTTTCTATGCTTTTAGTGTATGCTTTGCGATTTTTTATTACCCCTCCCCTGTAAATGTCAAAATCACAAACACCTTTTATATCATCTATGTGGTGCTGTTTGCGTGGCTCATAGTAGGCATTTTAAACAGCTACGGCATAATGTTTTTAGCAAAGCTTGCTCAAAAAAGCGGCAAAAAAGAAGTGGCGAATTTAATCATCAAAATGCTTTATTTCATCATCGTCATCATCGCTCTTTTGCTGATTTTAGCTCATCTTGGCTTTAATGTCTCAGCCATCATCGCCTCGCTTGGCATAGGCGGGCTGGCTGTGGCACTCGCTGCAAAGGACATTATCGCAAATTTCTTTGCCTCGCTCATCATCTCTTTTGATGATAGTTTCAACCAAGGCGACTGGATAGAAGTGGCGGGCATCGAAGGCAATGTCGTGGAAACAGGCTTGCGAAAGACGACTTTACGCACCTTTGACAACTCGCTTGTCTTTTTGCCAAACTCCACAGTGATGGGCGCAAACATAAAAAACTGGTCTAAACGCAAGGTAGGACGGCACATAAAGATGATTTTAGGTGTTGCTTACAACGCAAAGCCCGAGCAGTTAGAATCCTGCGTGAATGATTTGCGCGAATATCTAGCGCAAAGCCCGCTAGTAGCGCACGATGATGATAACGCTTTAAATAAAAATTACAGCGCCAAATACCGCCAAAATTTAGTCTCAGTAAATGATTTAGAAGGCTACAAAAACGCCTGCTATGTGAGCCTTTGCGAGTTTGCCGACAGCTCCATAAACATAGAACTTTATTTTTACACCAAAGTCATAAGTGCTGGCGAATTTAGAGAAGCGCGCCAAAAGCTAATGCTGGATTTTATGCGGATTTTGGAGAAAAACGGGCTGGGCTTTGCTTTCCCAAGTTTGAGCGTGTATGTGGAGAATTTAAAGGACTTAAACGAAATCAAGCAGTAGCTTAAATTTAGGGCAAGCAAAGGCGTTTTTGCTTTTGCGTGCTTTTTAGTTTGCGTTTTTTGCGGTGCTTTTTTGCTTTTGTGCGCTTTTTTATTTTGCGTTTTTTTGCAGTGCTTTTTGTTTTTTGTTTTACCCTTTTTTTGCCTTGCGCTTTTTCGCAAATTTTATGGCAAATTTGCAAAACAAATTTAAATTCCACGCAAAAATTTATGGAAAAAAGCTAAATTTTACGCCAAATTTAAGCAAAAATTCGCTAAAATTTGCTTAAATTTAAAAAGGGTTCGTATGTTTGCAAGGGCGTGTAAGGCTTATTGTCAAGGCAATTTGATACTTCAAATCCTAGTTGGTATCGTGCTGGGCGCGATTTTGGGCGCATTGAGCGCACAAGGTGCTGAAAGTGTCGCTGTTTTGGGCGATTTGTTTGTGGGGGCGTTAAAGGCAGTCGCTCCGCTGCTTGTTTTTATCCTTGTGATGACGAGCATTTGCACGAGAGACTTTACTCAGCACGGAGCGCAGTTTAAGCGGGTGCTTTTGCTGTATGTCATCGGCACTTTTTTAGCCTCTCTTACGGCTGTGGTAGCGAGCTTCATCTTTCCCGTGCAGCTTGTGTTAAGCGACATACAGGCTGCTAGTGCTTCATCGCCCCAAGCCATAGGCTCTGTCTTTAAAAGCCTGCTTTTCAAAATAGTCGATAACCCCATCAACGCACTTTCAACGGGCAACTATCTTGGCATTTTAGCGTGGGCGATAGGCTTTGGCGTGGCGTTAAGGTGCTGTGCGGACGCGACAAAGGGCTTTTTTGTGGATTTAAATTCAGCCGTGCTTCTCATAGTGAAATTCATCGTCAAACTTGCTCCCTTTGGTATCTTTGCCCTTGTGGCAAATTCAGTCGCGCAAACAGGCGCAAACGGATTGATGAGCTATGGCAAAGTGCTGGTAGTGCTTGTGGGCGTTATGCTTTTTGTGGCTTTTGTGATAAATGCGCTCATCGTTTT
>OARB01000054.1_pt1 | contig 20521 bp, 23 predicted proteins | sample 1475561 | NCBI WGS metagenome assembly OARB01 (sample SAMEA3360673, study PRJEB22359) | human gut metagenome | biome: ENVO:urban biome; feature: ENVO:human-associated habitat; material: ENVO:feces | place: Bangladesh | collected 2011
ATTTTTTTGAAAATTCCTTTTTTCATTTACTCGCGGTTGGGGGGGGGGGCATTGTATTATTAGCTTATCTAAATTTTAAGCGTTTTTTGTCTTTTTAAATTTAAATTTTTGATTAAAAGTTTGAATTTTAGGCGCAAAGGGCTTACAAATTTAGAAATTCATCTTTACAAAAGGATACACAGTGGCAAATTTGTTTAAAATGCAGTCCTTTAAAGGACAAATCAGCAAGGTTAAAAAAGAGGTTTTAACCCACACAAGCGGCGAAATCAAATCCGCCGAAATCAAAACGAGATACTCGTTGTTTTTCGACAGACAAATCATCAGTGGCGGCGGAGGCGGAGGCACGGTGCAAACCACGCACGAGCATTACACTAACTTCAAAATAGACAAGGTGTCCTTTCGTTGCAGCGGAGATTACATTTTTGACGATGGGGATGAGGTGATGATTTACGCAAACCAAACAAATCAAGGCTTTTACGAGGTTATTTTGCTTAAAAACACCACGAATAACTTCACCGTCAATCACTTCTCGCCATCAAATTCTATCATCACAGCGCTTGGAGTTTTTATCACTTTTGGATTTTTGAGCTTTATAGCCCTTGCGATAGTGTCCTTTCTCATCGACCTTTTTATCGGCGTTGATAAGCAATCAACCCTTTATATGATTTGGGAAAATGGCGTGATGATAATAGCACTACTCATCGGGCTGTGGTTTGGTAAAATCGCTTTTCAAACTACCAAAGATGAAAATGCGATTTTTCATAAAGCCTACAAAGAAATCCAAAATTTCAACGGCTAATTCGCTCATCACTTGCAAGGCTTGAATTTTGTTTGAAATTCAAGCCAAAAGTGAAATTTAGCCTTTAATTGAGGCTGAATTTACCAAACCGCAAACACTACACATTTGAATTTTTGTGCTATAATGCGTTTTTGATTTTTAAACAAGGACTTTGCTATGCTTAAAAGCATTTTGCCACTTTCATTCATCATCGCTACAAGGTTTTTTGGGCTTTTTATCGTTTTGCCTGTGTTGAGCCTTTATGCTTTGGAGCTTCAAGGGGCAAATGAGTTTTTAACAGGGCTACTCATCGGCATTTACGCCTTAATGCAAATGCTTTTTCAAGTGCCTTTTGGAGTTTTGAGCGACAAAATCGGACGCAAAAAAGCCTTGTGTTTAGGGTTTATGGTGTTTATAATAGGCTCAGCCGTTTGCGCTGTGGCGAATGATATTTGGCTGATGATGATAGGACGGGCTTTGCAAGGCTCTGGGGCTGTGGGAGCTGTGGCTACGGCGATGATAAGCGATTTTGTCAAAGAAGAGCAACGCTCCAAAGCTATGGCGATAATGGGTGCTTGCATAGGGCTTGCCTTTGCGCTTTCTATGGTGCTTTCGCCACTTTTGAGTCAGCATTTTGGGCTTGCGAGCTTGTTTTGGATAAGCATTGTCCTAACAGTGCTTTGCATAGTGTTGCTTTACACAGTTGTGCCAAAAGAACCAAAAATCATCGCAAAAAGCCCTAAAACGCCGATTTTACAGCTTTTAAAGCAAAAAAATTTAGCCTTGATGAATTTGACAAGTTTTATGCAAAAAATGCTTATCAGTGTGGCTTTTTTCATCATACCGCTTGTTTTGGTGCGCTTTGATTACCCTAAAAATGAGCTTTGGCTCGTGTATGCGTGGGCGATGATAGCGGGCTTTTTGGCTATGGGCGCGGCTGGGGCTTTGGGCGAAAGACGGGGTTTGAGCAAGCTGCTTTTGCTCGTGGGCGTGGGGATTTTCGCCCTTGCCTTTGCTTTGATGAGCCTAGCTTTCGAGCTTGGAGCGTATAGTGTTGGCATTTTTATCGCTGGCGTGGTTGTTTTTTTCGTAGGCTTTAACTTACACGAGCCGATTATGCAAAGTGTGGCGAGTAAATTCGCCCTTGCAAACGAGCGTGGAGCAGCTTTGGGCGTGTTTAATGCCTTTGGTTACGGAGGTAGCTTTTTGGGTGGGCTTGTAAGTGGCTTGGCGTGGGAGTTTTTGAGTATGCTTGAACTCACCGTAGTGCTACTCATCATCATTTGCGCTTGGTTTGTCTTGCTTTGTTTCCTTAAAAGCCCAAGTGATTTTAAAAATCTTTACCTTGCACTAGACACAAAGCTTGATACTAACGCACTTTCATCGCACAAAGGCATAGTTGAAATTTACACAAATTCAACCCAACTTGTCATCAAATACGACAGCAAAATCATCGATGAAAAGGCGTTGAAAGGCTTGTTAAGGCTCGTTTGATAAAGGCTTTGTGTGATAAAATTTCTTGTGTGAAAATTTTTGTAATTTGCGTGAATTTTTGCGATGAGCTTTGTGCTCAATTTTCTCGCGTTAAGTTTTGCATTAAATTTTTTGCGCGGGGTTTAAATTTAAAAGTTTCAAGCTAAAATCCGTGTTATTTGTAAGCCACAAATTCAAGCACAAAAAAATTGCGCTTGAATTTATGAAGTTGGTAAAATTTTGTCAAATTTGTGTGAAAATTCTCACAAAATTTGCCAAATTTACGCGTGAAATTCGCACGAAATTAACGGCATAAATTCACACGATAAATTCAGCAAAGCAGCCTGAATTTAAGCTCAATTTTAGTTAGGCTACAAATTCGATAAACGCCATTTCAGCAGCGTCTCCACGGCGAATGCGGGTTTTGATAATCCTCGTATAGCCGCCGTTTCTGCCCTTAAAATTCACAGCGATTTCGCTCACTAGCTTTTGCGTAGCGGCTTTGTCTTGCAAGCTCGCAAATACCGCCCTGTAAGCGTTAGAATCCCCAACTCTTGCCCTAGTGATGAGCCTTTCTATGTATGAGCGAAGCTCTTTTGCCTTTGGCAAGGTGGTTTCGATTTTGCCCGCATTGATGATGGCAATGCTTAAATTTTTAAGCAAGGCTCCCCTGTGTGCGCTGGTGCGCCCAAGTTTGCGGTATCCGTGTTTGTGTCTCATTGTGTGCCTCCGTGTTGTGCTTTAAGCTCGGCGATTTTTTTACTGATAAGCTCTTTGTTTTCGCTAAATTTAGAAGTGCCAACGGGCATTCCTATGGACTCCATCACGCTTTTGATTTCTTCAAGCGACTTTTTGCCGAGATTTTTAAGTGCTGCAAGCTCAGTAAGGCTCATCAACGCAAGCTCGCCTATGTAGCGGATTTCAGCTTTTTCAAGGCAGTTAAAACTTCGCGCACTTAAATTTAAATCCGTTATGCTTTGCGTGAGCTTTTGGTTTTCTAGCTCATCAGCAGCAACTTGCTTTTTGATGATAGCGCCTGCGTTTGTGATTTTGTCAAACACACTTAATTGCCTATACATAGCCTCCAAAGCGTTTTCAAAAGCCTTGTTTGGCGAGATTTGCCCGTCTGTGGTGATGGTAAAAACAACCTTTTCATAGTCTGGGTTGTCCTCAAAAAGCACCTTTTCTATGTCATAAACGGCTTCTTTTACAGGCGTGAAAAAGGCGTCAAGTGCTATGTAGCTTATGTCTGGGTTGAGCGCGCGTGTCTCTTCGCTTGGCACATAGCCTATGCCCTTTTCGATGATGAGCGTGAATTCAAGCTCGGCGTCCTCGTTGATAGTGGCAAGATAATTGTCAGCATTTACCACTTCTACGATATCGTTGTTTAAATCCGCCCCGTGAATTTCTTTGGGACCTTTGAATTTAAAACTTACGATTTCTTTGTCCGCGTCATTTTTGAGCTTGAAACGGAGCTTTTTTAGGTTGACGATAAAAAGCGTTACATCTTCAAGCATTCCGCGCAGGCTGTCAAATTCGTGGCTCACGCCCTCTATATGCAAGGCTGTGGGCGCAAAACCCACCGTGCTAGCGTAAAGCAAGCGGCGCAAAGGGTGCGCAAGCGTGATACCATAGCCGATTTCAAAGGGCCAGGCACTAATTTTAGCAGTAGTATCGTTAATATTTTCAACACTAAATTGAGTCGGCGTATAAGCTGATGTAGTGATATTTCTCATATTTAAAGCCTTTATTATTTAGAGTAAAGCTCGACTATGAAGCGTTCTTCAACAGGGATAACCACTTCCTCTCGCTCTGGTGTTCTTGTGAAAATGCCAAATCTCTTGTCCTTTTCGACATCTACCCACGCCACAATGCCCGTTTGCGCCGTCAAATCCACAGCGCGTGAAATTTGCGGGTTGTTTTTGCTCTTTTCAGCCACTTCGACCTTTGCGCCTGCTTCTACGCGAAAACTTGGTATATCGACTCTTTTGCCATTTACCAAAATGTGTCCGTGCGTAACGAGCTGCCTTGCAAAGCGGCGAGTTGTCGCAAAGCCCATACGATAAACGACATTATCAAGCCTTTGCTCCAAAAGCTGTATCAGCAAAACACCCGTGTTGCCCTCACGGCGTGCAGCCTCAGCAAAAAGGCGGCGGAACTGCTTTTCGCTCAGCCCATACATAAATTTAGCCTTTTGCTTTTCGCGCAGTTGCAAGCCGTATTCGCTTATCTTGCCACGCCTTGCGCCGTGCTGTCCGGGCGCATAAGGGCGTTTGTCAAGCGCACTTTTTCCCGCTAATCTTCGCTCGCCTTTAAGCGCAAGGCTCACGCCAAAGCGTCTTTCTAGTTTTTCAACAGGTCCTCTATATCTTGACATAACTTATCCTTTCTCACACGCGGCGGCGTTTTGGTGGGCGGCAGCCATTGTGCGCAAGTGGCGTGATGTCCTTTAAAAACAGCACTTTTATGCCCTCGCAAGCGCCGACACTCTTTACAGCGGTTTCTCTGCCGCTTCCTGGTCCTTGCACCTTGATGCCTACTTCTTTGATACCGTGTTCTTTGGCTTTGTTCATCGCATCTTCAACCGCTTGTTGCGCTGCGTAAGGGGTTGATTTCTTTGAGCCTTTAAAGCCAAGCCCGCCAGCACTGCTCCACGCTATGGCGTTGCCCATTTCATCGGTAACTGTTACCATAGTGTTGTTAAAAGTCGCGCTGATATAGACTATACCGCGAGCGATATTTTTTTTCGCTACTTTTTTCTTTACGATTTTTCTTGTTGCCATAGTCTATCCTTTACGCTTTGGCGGCTGCGCCGACTGTTTTGCGTTTGCCCTTGCGGGTTCTAGCGTTGGTTTTGGTTTTTTGACCGCGCACAGGCAAGCCTTTGCGGTGTCGCAACCCCCTGTAAGAGCCTAAATCCATAAGCGCTTTAATGTCCATAGCCACTTGCTTACGCAAATCGCCTTCTACCATATAATGCTCTTGGATTTCCTTGCGGATAGCTGCTGCTTCTTCCTCGCTCAGCTCGCTCACTCTTTTGTCGTAAGAAATTCCTGTCTTGTCAAGGATTTTCCTCGAACTAAACAAACCTATACCATAAATATAGGTTAATCCATACTCCACCCTTTTTTTCTTGGGTAAATCCACACCTGCAATACGAGCCATCGCTTAGCCCTGCCTTTGCTTGTGTTTTGGGTTTTCGCAAATAATGCGAACCACGCGTTTGCGGCGAATGATTTTGCATTTGTCGCACATTTTTTTGACTGATGGTCTGACTTTCATCGTCTTCTCCTGTGTTGAAAATTCCACTTTTTCGCGACATCAATAGGTGTCAAACCAACTATTTTCAAAGCAAGTGGTAGATTTGAAAATACTTCTTTGCTAGTTCTTAATGTCGCAAAACGCTAATTATAACAAAAAAACCTTTAACGAAACTGAATTTTGTAAATTTTTTAACGCAAAATTTAAGAAAAATCAAAAAATCCTAAATTCACAGCCTTTTGCGCTAAAATTCAGCAAAAATTTTCAAACCACAAAAAGACAAAAAAAGGCTTGAAAAATGCTTTTCGTTGTGCTATAATGCGGCTTTTGATTTTATGATGAAAGTGATTGTTTGAAACGCCTTAAATTTAGCCTTTTTATCCTGCTTGCCTTTGCTTTTGTGTTTTGGCTTTTTACCCTAAACAAATCGCCGCAAACGCCTGCAAAAAGGGACGATGAGACAAATGCCAGCAAGCAAGCACGGCTCATCTTAAACGCTCAAAATTTATCAAATTCAGCCCAAATTTTCGCCCAAAACGCCACAAAAGCGCAAGAAAAAAAGCGTGTCAAAGGCTTGTTTGTTGATTATGATGCGGATAATCCAAGCGATAAAAGTGGCGTTATGATGAGCGATTTAAGCGATAAATTCAGCGTTAAAATGGGGCAAGATGAAAATTTAAGCGCAAATTTAAACGCTAAAAAAGAGCTAAACGCAACGCAAAACAAGTCCCTTAAAACACCAAATTTAAAAGCCCTTGATGAAAATTTAAGCGCGAATTTAGACACAAATTTAAGCCTTGCCAGCAAAATCGACACAAATCTTATTTTTGACAAGGGCAAAACCCTGCTTTCTTTAATGCCGCACAAGGGCTATGTGAGCGTGTTTAGCCCTATTTTGCGCCTTGAAAAAAGCGACAAAAACGCAAGCACAGCAAAACACCCAAAACCCAAACTTTGTATCATCATCGATGATATGGCAACGCGCGAGCAGGTAAAAGCGCTCAAAGCCACAGGGCTTAAACTCACACCCAGCTTTTTTCCCCCAGACAGCACTCACCCCAAAACGCCCATTTTAGCGCGTGAATTTGAATTTTTTATGGTGCATTTGCCCTTATCAGCGCAACACTACGCAAATGAAGAGCTACAAACACTCTATGTAAGCGACACTTATGAGTATATACTTGCCGAGATAGCGCGGATAAAACGCTCTTTTAGCGGCTTAAAATTCATCAACAACCACACAGGCAGTCTTTTCACAAGCGACACGCAAGCGATGAGACGGCTTTTTAGGGCTTTGCAAAAGCACGAACTTGTTTTTGTGGATTCTGTAACGACAAGCGCGACAAAGGGGGCTTTTGTAGCAAAAGAATTCAACCAAAAGCCGATAAAAAGGGATATTTTTTTAGACAATGACAACAAAACGCCCGCTATAAAGGATAAAATCAAAGAAGCGGTGCAAATAGCGCACAAAAAAGGCTTTGCCATAGCCATCGCGCACCCTAAAAAAAACACTTTCAAAGCCCTAACGCAGAGCAAAGACTTGCTGCAAAGCGTGGAGCTAGTGTATTTGGACGAGCTTTATGAAAATCCTTGAAACCCTACCAAACGAGCTTTTAAACCTTGATGAGCCTGTGAAAAAGCTCTATTACAAGGGCGATTTGTCGCTTTTAAAGCGCAAAAAAGTCGCTATTATCGGCTCTCGCAAGATGAGCGTTTATACTAAAAATTGTGTTTTGGAGCTTGCAAGCCTTTTAAAGCAAGCTGGCGTTTGCGTGGTAAGCGGTGGCGCGCTTGGGGTTGATATAAACGCTCACATAGGCGCAATGCCTTGCACCATAGGCGTTTTCGCTAACGGACTGCACCAAATTTACCCCAAAAACAACGAAAAAATCATCAAGCAAATTTACACGCAGGGCTTGGCGTTGAGCGAAAACGAGCCTGAATATATGCCGCACGGCTATGATTTTTTGCTGCGAAATCGCCTTATCATCGCTTTGTGCGAGCATATCATCATCGCTCAGGCTGATTTTAAAAGCGGCTCGCTCCAAAGTGCGAATTTAGCGGTAAAACTTGGCAAAAAAGTCTTTGTGCTGCCGCAAAGAAAGAGCGAAAGCGATGGGACAAACAGCCTTTTAGAGCAAGGCAAAGTCGGGCTGATAAATGATTTCAAAGCCTTTGCAGCGGGCTTTGGCACGCTTTTTGAGGCTGATGAGTTGTCAAGTGATGAGCTTTTAAATTTTTGCAAAAATGGAGCGAATTTAAACGAGGCTTTGGCGAAATTTGGCGATAAAATTTATGAGTATGAACTAGACGGAAAGCTCGATATACAAGGCGTTTTAGTAAGGACAAAAAAGTGAAAAGTGCATTAAGGCTTGAATTTAATTTACTTTTAGCCTTGCAAAGCGTGGCAAAAAGGCTAAATTTATGCTTAAATTTAGCAAAAGGCACGCTCAAATGAACGCTTTGGCACTTGACATAGGCTTAAAACGCATAGGCATAGCACTTTGCGTAGATGAAAAAGTCGCTTTGCCCTTAAACGCCGTGCTTCGCAAAAACCGCAACCAAGCCGCAAGCGAAATCAAAGCACTTTTAAGCACGCACAAAGTCTCCACGCTCATCGTAGGCGTGCCAAAAGGCGGTGCGAGCGAGAGTGAAATGACACGCAGGATAGAGCATTTTGTAAATTTGCTTAAATTTAAAGGCGAAACGCACTTTGTCGATGAGAGCTTTACGAGCAAGGAAGCAGCGGGTTTGGGCGCAAAAAATTCACGCAAAAAAGACGGCAAAATGGACTCACTTGCCGCACTTGTGATGATAAAAGAGTATTTTAAGCTACTCTAACGCTCTTTTTATGGGCGTTTTAATGCCCTAACCTTTTCATCAACCACACGCAAGCAAGGCAAGCAAGGGCTACAAAGCTCATATAATACCCCAAATACCGCTCATAAAGGGCATTGATGACAAAGGGCGAGATGAAAACAAAAAAGGCATAAGAGACATTGTAGGCAAACGAAAGCCCACTGAGTCGCAGCTGGCTCGCAAAAACCCGCGTCATAAACACGGGCGCAAAGGTGATGATACCTTGACAAAAGCACGCCAGCAAGTAAAATACAAGGAAATTTTCATCATAAAGCCCCACGCCAAAGCCAAAGAGCGCGAACAAGCACGCAAAAATCGCACAGATTTTGTATTCGCCAAAAAAGCGCGCCAAAAGCCCTTGCACAAGCGCACCGATGATGACAGCGACTATGGCTAGGTTGGTGTAGAGTAGCCTTTCGCTAGCGTCAAAGCCCAAGAGTTTGTCGAAATTTTGCGGGATTATAGTGAGCGTAGCAACGCCAGCTGAAAGCACTATGCTCATCAAAAAGCACACGAGCATAGGCGTTTTGTGCGTTTTGAGTGCTTCAACAAGCGGAAATTTAAGGATTTGCTTTGTTTGTTGTAGCCTTTCAAAAACGGGCGTTTCGCTGAGTCTTTTACGCAAAAAGCAAGCCAAAATACCGAAAAATCCGCCTAAAATAAAGGGCAAACGCCACGCATACTCCAAAACTTCATCTTTTGTAAAGTTCGAATTCACCCAAAACGCTACAAGTCCAGCTAAAAGCAACCCAAAAGTCGTGCTAGCCGAGATGAAACCGAGCGCTAAACTTTTGTTTTTTTCGCTCACAAATTCGCTCACAAAAACCCAAACCCCGCTCACATCAGCCCCCACAGCTAAACCCTGTATAATGCGAATCGCAAAAAGTGCCAGCGTAGCGGCTATGCCTATACTCTCATAAGTCGGTAAAAACGCTAAAACAAAGCTTGGCAGCACCATCAAAAGCATAGAAATGTAAAAAATCTTTTTGCGCCCAAATTTATCGCCAAAATGCCCAAACACCACTGCTCCAAATGGGCGCGCTAAATACGCCACGCCAAAGCTCACCCAGCCGCCCACGCTCGCCCAAATGTCGCTGTTTGGGGGGAAAAAAATCTGCGGAAAAATCGCCACCGCAAAAAACACATAAAGGATAAAGTCATAAAACTCCAAAATTCCGCCCAAAGAAGCGTAGATAGTGTTTTTGATAGCCTTTTGACGCTCAGCCGTGCAAGCTGTTTGTGGAGCAAAATTTTCGCTTAAATTTGCGCTGTGAGCTGAATTTAGCGCCGAATTTGCGTGGTTTGAGTTTTTCATTTTCGCCTTTCATCTGTGTGAAAATTTTAAAAAACGCATTTTAACATAAAAAAGTAAATATAAAGATAAATTAAATCTCATTTATGTGAAGCTGCTGAAAGTGGCTGTGTGGAGTTGTAAATTTGTTTGGGTTTGTAGCCTGCTCTTTTTTGCAAAGGTGTTGATTTCGCGCCTTGTTTCTCATCGCAAGACTCGTAGCAATCCACAAGCAAGCGCAACGCTTAAATTCAGCTATTTTGCCCTTCTTGACTTTGTTTTTGAAAAGTGTTAGAATTTAGCAAAGAGCGAAGAGAAATAGCGTGCCATTCTGGGAACTTGCCATTTTTGGCATTCGGGGAGCTTACCGAACTTCCTCTTTCGTTATATCGTTACTTTTTTACACTCTTTTTCATCTGCCCGTAAATCTCATCGCCTTTCATTTCGTTGCTTGCGATGATGATTGATGAAATTTTTGACATTTCGCAAGGTTTTGCCACGCAAAAAGCCGAATTTCGCCCAAAATTTTCATCTAAAAGCAAGCAAAATTTTGGGGTAAAATTTAGGCTTTGAAAAACTTTGCGGCGTGAATTTAAGCAAATGATTTGAGCGCAAAGTAAGCGAAATTTACGCAAAACAAACGGCACAAAATTTAAAGCACCCTACTTAAATTTAAACAAACAAGCACAAATTCAAAACAAATGTTTAAATTTAAGCAAGCAGTGGATTAAGCGAGCGATTTAAATTTAAAAAAAGTTGTTAAAAAGTAAAAAAGCAAGGCTTTTGAAGGAGACTAAATCTAAACCTTGCTTTGTTGTGAAAGCGACTTTGTCGCATTTTGAAAGTATTGTTAGGCTAAACCAACTTGAATTTAGCCCAACATTCATCTTTTGCATTTAGCACAATGCCTAAATTTCACCATTTCAAGCCACTTTAACGGCACGCAATGACAAGGGCTAGCCAAATCAAGCCAAAAGCCCTAAATTTTGTCATACTGATGAGCCTTGTCATACTGAGCGTTAGCGAAGTATCCACTCTCCGCAGTTTGCGGAGTAGGTTGAGTTTAAATTTAGCTTTAAATTTAAAGTGTAAATTGCATTTTAAAGTATGGATTTTTCGCTTTCTAACGAAAGCTCAAAATGACAAAGTTTTGCCTGCTCGTCATTGCGAGCAAATTTTGCAAATTGCAAAACTTTGTTTTGCTATAAACAAAACCCCCAACCAACGCTTTTGATTTATCAAAAGCGCCTAAATTTCAAGGCGCAAAGTCTTGAAAATTCTAAAAGCCTAGCTAAAAAACGGCTAGGTTTTTTGCCTTTTACTCTTTTATACTCTTTTTTTATGCCTTAAAATTTTGTCATTTTGAGCCTTTGCAAAAAGGCGACCCAACGGGTTGCAAGGCGCAAGCCGCAGCACAAAAAATCCATAGAATTTAAAGATACACTTTGAATTCGTGGATACTTCGCTACGCTCAGCATAACAAAATTGAGGGGTTTGCTTGAATTTTTAGCGACTTGCCACGCCACTTTAAAAATAGCTCACAATGGCGGGTTTTAAAATTTCCACAAACTTTTATAATAGTAAAAAAAATACGCATTTTGTAAAGTCTGTTTGCAAATGCACTTTTGGCAAACACAAATAAAAACATAAAACTCAAAAAAAGCAAAGAAAAAAGAAAGAAAAATAAAACAGAAATGAAACAAAAACACTCATTGCTACACGCCAAATTTAGACCAAGTCGTGTTAAAAATGTGTAAAGTCAATCTTTCTACAAGCGACTCTGCAAAGACTTATCGTCATCTAATGAAATGAACCCCATTTTCTTTCGGTAATAGATTATTTATAGTCATTTTGAAATGCTCGAAATTAGACAAAATGGTTTCCTCTCTTGGAAGTATATAAAATGTCTTTCAGCACCAAATATCTCACCAAACATAGCATAATCCAAGCCAAGTTTTGCGACAAAATAAAAAATTAAAACTCCAAGAAGTGTAAAGCCTAACTTTTGTTTGCGACTAAAAGCCGCACCTACAACTCCAAGTGCGAGCATTGCGGTAAAAAATACCCAACTCGCTCCCCAAAAGAAAAAATCTATAATAAACAAAGCAACATTTGACATCATTTTTGTTTCCTCGCTTTCGTTTGTTCTTTGAATTTATAACTCATCTTTGTTTTTTCCTTTCTGCAAAAACCAATGGTTTCTCTCATTGTATTTCTTGTCATCAAAATGCTTATCAGCGCATTCCTCTCGTAGATTTCGTGCTATAATCGCTCTTTTGGCTATTTCTTTTGCATCGTCTATGTTAAGAGCCACTACTCTTACACACTCACTTCCAAATTTTTGACAAAATTCAAAGTCCCCAACCTTGTCGGATTTGCTTTTTTTTCAAAAATACAAATCCTACCCAAAAAAAGCAAACAAATCAAAGACAAAAAATTCATCAGTAAAGCAAAATTTGTTAATGAAAAAAATAAATTCGTCAATAAAAAAGCAAATTCATCAATAAGAATTCATCAATTTCCCTTGAATTCAAAGCGATTTTAGTAAAATTTCTCCAAAATTTCATAAGCCGTGTTGCGTTTAGCGGGCTTTTCGCCAAGTGAGCGGATAAGGCGTATCATCTCATCTTGATTCATCTTGTAGCTCGCACCCGCCGCGCTTACGACATTTTCCTCCATCATCGTGCTGCCTAAATCATTTGCGCCAAAACGCAAAGCTAACTGCCCGATGAGCGAGCCTTGCGTTACCCACGAGCTTTGTAAATTTAAAAAGTTGTCAAGGTAGAGTCTTGCCACTGCTAAAAGGCGCAAATAGCGATTTGAGCTTTGTTTTTTGATTTCGGGGTGCTTTTGTTTAAGTTTTGTGTTTGCGCTTTGAAAGCTCCACAAAATAAAGGCGCGAAAGCCACCCGTTTCGTCCTGCAAAGAGCGCAAATGCTCAAAATGCTCGATTAACTCTTCATCGCTTTCAACCGTGCCAAACATCATTGTCGCCGTGCTTTTCATACCGATTTTGTGCGCTTCTTTATGCACTTTGAGCCAAGTTTGCGTGTCGCACTTGTGCGGGGCGATTTCATCGCGCACCCTATCACTTAACACCTCAGCACCAGCGCCCGGGATTGAAAAAAGCCCTTTTGCTTGCAGTCTTTGCAAAACTTCTTTTATGGAAATCTTGGAAATTTTAGCTATGTAGGCTATCTCAACCGCTGAAAAGCCGTGTATAGTGATATTTGGATAATGCGTGGCTATCCACTCAACCAGCTCTTCATACCACTCGATTTTCAGCTTTGGATTTACGCCACCTTGAAAGAGAATTTGCGTGCCGCCTATGCTTTCAAGCTCCTCTATCTTTTGCCCTATCTTTTCAAAGGGCAGTGTGTAGGCGTCCTCATCTTTTGCGTGGCGGTAAAAGGCGCAAAAATCGCAGTCTATACAGCACACATTTGTGTAGTTTATGTTTCTATCGACCACAAAAGTGGTGATTTTTTCAGGGTGCAAGGCAAGTTTTTTTTGATACGCCATCTCGCCAAGCTCGTATAAACTAGCATTTTGCAGTAAATTTAATGCTTCTTTTTTGTCTAATCTTTTGCTCATTTTCTGCCTTTTTTAAATTTTTTCTGCTTTTTTTGTGAAAATTCACAGCCTTTTTTTGAAAATAACATTCAATTTTTAGCTGAAAACAAACTTAAAAAATTTAAGTTTTTCACAGACAAAAAGCTGAATTTTACGCTCAAATTCATCGCACAAAGTGTAAATTTAAGCCCAAAATTCAGCTTTCTTTCACTATAACCTTATCCAAATCCCTAAAATAAAACGCATTTGTGCCATCTTTATACTCATAATCAAGCCTCATTTTGTGCGCTTCTAAAATGGTATTGACTATGTAAAGCCCCAGCCCAAAGCTGTCTTTTTGGTTGCCACCTTGCGTGAAAGCCTGCGTGTAGTATTCTAGCCTTTGGTTGAGTTCCTTGCCCTTGTTTTTAAAACAGATGAAATTGTGATTTATGTGAATTTGCACGAAAGTGTCCTCAGAGTGCTTTAAGCCGTTGTCTATCATATTTTTAATCGCCGTTGTAAAAAGCTTAAAATCCACATTGACAAAAAAGATTTCCTCCATACAAATTTGAATGTTAGTATCATCGTTCATCGCTATTTCTTTCGCCTCGTCCATTATGTCTAAAATGTTGTATTTCTTGCGGTTGATAAAGGTTGCCCCGCTTGTGATTTGTTCAATAGCCGCAAATTCGTTGATAAGCGTTTCAAGCCTTGTGAAAGTGCTGACAAGCCGTTCTTTGTATTTGTTGTTCGCGTCTATCATTTCAAGGGTTATCAGCCCTTTTGTGATAGGCGTTTTCAGTTCGTGCATAATGTTGCGTATGAAAAACTGCCGTGATTGATTGAGTTTTTTTATCTGCGTAATCGCCTTGTAAAAGGCACTTGCCACTTGTGAAATTTCATCATTGCCATCGCTTATGTCGCGCACTTCATCAAGCTTGTTTTTGGCGAATTTATCGATTTCTTTTTTTAAGGCTGTGAGCGGACGGAGCTTGCGGATAACGAAAATATAAAGCACAAAGTAAAGCAAAATGATACTCACGGCAAGAATTTTAATGTTAAAATAACGATAGCTTTGATAATCCTCGTCATTGTAAAGATAAAGTTTGCCATTATGCACGATTTTAAGGTAGTTGTCGCGCTCATAAGAGATGATTTCGATTTGCCCTGTGTTGGTTACGACTTTTGCCAGCACTTCGCCGCGAAAGATAACCTTGCGAATCTCGCTCAGCTTAGTAACAAGCGGCATTTTATAATTTTGCGTTTGTTCTTTGAATTCTCGCTCGCCGATAAAGCCGTTGAGTAAATTCATTCTGGCGTTGGCTATGAGCGAATACTTTGAATTTAGCTCGTTGGTGTAGTTTTGCTGGTCGTATTCTATGAGCCACAAAAACGCCGCAATCGCGCTTATAATGGCAAAAACAAAGATAAAGGTTATCGTAAAAAAAATCGATGATTTTGTCATTGAGTGAGCTTATAGCCTATGCCCCTAATCGAATGGATATATTTTGGGGTTTTGGGGTCATCGCCCATTTTTTGCCTGATGCGGCTGATGATGACATCGATGCTTTTGTTTGAGCTGTCCTCGCTAATGCTCGTGCAGTTATACACAAGCTCTTCGCGGCTTACCACGCCGCCTTCTTTTTTGATTAAGTAGCTTAAAATGTCAAATTCAGCATTTGTCAAAATCACCTCTTTGCCTTTCATCGTGATGATATGCTTATACTGGTCATACACTAAGTCTTTCACCGCCTCAGCTAGGGCTTTTTTCGTGGTGTTGATACGGCGCAAATGGCTTTTTATGCGAGCTTGCAACTCTTTTGGGTTGTAAGGCTTTGGCAGATAATCATCAGCACCAAGTTCAAGGGCATTTACCTTGTCGGTAATGTCGCTTCTCGCGCTTGAAATGATAATGGGCGTGTCGTATTTCTTGCGAATTTCCTCGCACACTTCAAGCCCGTCAAGCCCGGGCAAAGTCAAATCCAAAATGATGAGCTGATACTCTTTTAAAGCAAGCTTTGAAAGCCCTATATAAGGCTCTCTGGCTATATCAACTTTCATATCAAACTTTTCCAAATACTCCGCGATGATTTCGGCTAATTCCTCATCGTCCTCTATCATTAGGATATTTACGGGCTTTTGTTCAAGGTCCATTTTGTCCATATCTTTCCTTTTCATAAATTTTTAAGCCTTATTTGGCTTGAATTTAAGCCTTTGGGGCTAAAATTCACACTTTCAATGTGAATTTCGCCCTTAAAAATTTAAACTTTGGCTTAAATTTCGCCTTAAAATTTAGCTCTCATACAATTTTAAACTAAAAATTTCAACAAAAAGAAAACTTGTCAAATTTCCTTGTCAAGTTTTCTTTTTTGTGTGAAATTTCGTCATTTCAGCACCAAAAGTTGAGCGTAGCCGTTTCGATACACCCAAATTTTCGTAAAACTTTTTGAGCGGTTTTGCTTTAAAATTTGGCTTAAATGCTGCAAATTTTTGATTTCTTCTTGCTCCACGCCGATGATGATATCGCCTTGTTCAAAGCCCGCTTTTTGCGCTTTTGAGCCGTCTTTTACGCTCATCACTAGCACGCCGTTTATGTTGCTCGGTATCCTTGAATTTCGCCCTTTTTCCAAGTCTTTAAGCTCCAAGCCCTCGATGAGTCCAGCCTCGCTCACGGCTGCTGTGTCGCCTTTTAGCACCAAACTCGTGCTTTTACTCACTCTGTCGCGCTCGTAGATGATGATGACTTTTTTGCCCGGCTCCAAGCCGCCTATGTAGTTTTTCAAATCGCTCGCGCCTTTTATGTTTTTGTCATTGACTTTTAGGATTAAATCCCCGCGTTTAAGCCCTGCTAGCTCGGCTGATGAGCCTTTTTCGACATTTGTGATGAGTGCGCCCTCGCTGTTTTCATAAGCTGCTTTCACCTCGCTTGTCAAATCGCTTATCGTTACGCCCAAAAAGCCCCGCTCTATCTTGCCCTTTTCCACAAGCCTTCTGGCAATGTCCTTTGCCATATTTGCAGGTATGGCAAAGCCTATGCCGTTGTTTCCGCCGCTTCTGCTTAAAATGGCTGAATTTATCCCCACAAGCGCGCCACGACTATCCACAAGCGCACCGCCTGAATTTCCGGGGTTTATGGACGCGTCAGTTTGTATGAAATTTTCATACTGATTTAGCCCTATGTTGTTTTTGTTGAGCGCTGAGATGATACCGCTTGTTACGCTAAGCCCCACGCCAAAGGGGTTGCCGATGGCAAAGACTATGTCGCCTTCAAGCAGCTCGTCAGAGTTTGCAAAGCTCACGGCGGCAAGGTTTTTCGCCTCGATTTTTATCACGGCTAAATCAGTTTTGGGGTCTGTGCCGATGACTTTTGCCTTGTATTCGGTGTTTGAGCCGATTAAATTCACCACAATAGCGTCCATATCCTCGACAACGTGGTTGTTTGTGATGATATAGCCGTCATTTGAGATAATCACGCCCGAGCCAAGCGACTTGACAACTTGCTTGTTGCCGCCTTGTCCCCTTTGTCTGTGCCCGTCAAAGTCAAAGAAATGCCTAAAATACGGGTCGTTGAAAAACTCATCAAAGGGCGTAGCCGCTTGCGTGATGGTTTTTGAAGTGGATATATTTACCACCGACTTTTTCACATCTTTAATCGCCTCAGCGTAAGAAAGAATGGTGTTTTTGTTTATGCTCGCATCGCTTCTTGCCACGCCTGTGGGCGCTTGCTTTATGCTGATACTTGCCGCACACGCAAAGCAGGCGAGCAAAGCCATACACAATACTTTTTTCATCGTTTGTCCTTTAAAAATTTAGTTTGCGGCAAAAGTATAAATTCTAAATCTTGCCAAAGCGTTAATGCAGAGTTGCTACTTGGTTAATGGGAAAAATTCGCCTTAAATTCTTGCTTTAAACAGGAATTTTCATCGATAAAACCTAAAATTCAAGTTTTGAGCCTGAATTTTTCGCCAAAGGCTTGAATTTATAGGGCTTTTTGCGCAAATGTCATAAATTTTTGAATTTTAGCCAAAAAGCCCTTTTTCAAGGCTTTTGAGCTGAAAACTTCTGCGATGAATGCTGCTTAATCCATGCTTTCGTATGGCTTCTATGTGCGCCTTGCTCGCATAGCCCTTGTGTGCGGGGAAATCATAGCGCGCAAAGTCCGTTTTAAAGGCTTTATCAAACTCAGCATTAAAGCCGCTCATCAGCGTGTCGCGGCTTGTCTTAGCCAAAATGCTCGCCGCACCCACTTGCACCACTTTGCTGTCGGCTTTTACCAAAGTTTTTATACCGCTAACGCCGAAATTTACATTGCCATCATACAAAAACTCACTCGTTACGCCTGCAAAATGAGCCTTTACGATGAGCAAAGCCGTCCGCAAACACCAGCTCAAACCCATTTCATCGATTTGAGTGTGCGAAAAGCTCATTATAAGGTAGCTTGCGTTTGCTTTGATTTGCTCGCAAAGCTCAGCTCGCCTTTTGCCGCTCAAAGCCTTTGAGTCCTTAACGCCCTTTATGTCGCATTTCAAAAGGCAGGCAGCCACCGCCAAAGGTCCAGCCAAAGCCCCGCGCCCCGCTTCATCTATACCCACAACGCTGTGTATGTCATAGCTCATTTTGCACCTTAAATTTTTTGACATTATAGCGTGTAAAGTTGAATTTATAGTGGATAAAGGTTTTTTGGGATTTGTAAATTTAAGTTTTACTCGAAGTTGCTTTGTGTGATTTTGCTGAATTCATCGCCCGCAAAAAGCTCACTCAAAGGCACATTTAAAGCCTTTGCGAGCTTGTATATATGCTCTAAATTAAAATGCTTGCCATACCTGTTGCACTCGCAGTTTGAGTAAAAGGCTACTGATTTGATGCCGATTTCTAGGGCAAGTTCGAGCTGACTTATGCCGCGCTCTTCGCGCAGACGGCGCACCTTTGCCGACACGCTTTCATAAAAACACGCGATTTCATCATCATCAGCGTTGCCAAAATTTTCGTTTTTGTATGTCATCAAACATTTATCCTATGGGATATTTTGCTTGATACTTTACAAAGATACAATACATTTTTACATACCCTATGGGGTAAATTTCACAAACAAGGAGAAACTATGGATACAGCTTCCATTATGATGATGTTGCAGGATAAACTGCCAAAAGACCCAGCAAGCGTAACGGCTTTGCGTGAAAAGCTTGATAAAACAAGCGAAGCAAAAAAGGACGAGTTGATGAAAAACTTACCTTTTCTCAATCTTAAAAGCCCTGCGCTTGTGTTTTGGGTAGGTGCTTTTTTGTTTGGTTGGATTGGCTTAGGCAGGTTTATGATAGGCGATAAACTTCACGGCGGACTTCGCTTAGGGATGCTTATCTTGTGTATAATTGTAGATATTGCTGGAATGAGCGTTATAGCACGAGGATTAGGCTCTTGGTTTCTTATTTGGCAAATTGTAGATTTGTTTTTCATCGGCAAAAAGACACGAAAAAAGAACCTTGACAAAATTTTGCAAGCCTTATAGCAAATAAAGGATAGCAAATGAATTATTTTATCGTAGTGCGTAATGACAAAGAAAGTCCTTACAGCAAAGATAAGCTCAAAGACACAAAAACCGAGCTTTGGAGCAATGCCAGCGACAAAAGCGAAAGCGAGCCACGAAAACACGGCGAAGTGTATGAGGCGATTCAAAAAGGCGATTTAATGCTTTGTTATTCGGGCAAGGACAAAAGCATTTGCGCGATTTTAGAGGCAGGAGACAAGATAAATGAGGGCGTTATCTTAAAATTCAAAGATAGCCTAAATGTCTCCCTTGACACCATAAAAGATGGACAAATTTATCAGCAAATTTTAGCTTTATCGCCTGATAAATACTCGCCCTTTACCCAAGATAAGAGCAACATTTTTTACGGCACTTATTTTAAAAGCACAAAAAAGCAGTTTTGGCACATTTGCGCCTTAACTCAAAATTAAATTTAAAAGGATAGATGATGAAAAAAGTATTTACGCTAGTAAGTATGGTTTTAGCCTTTGGGCTAATGGGTTGTGGGACAAGCAGTTGCGATGACGAGGATACAGCAAAACAAGCCCTTGACATTTTGCTTCAACAGAATGGTATAAGTGCCAAAGAACTTGGTGCGCGTGCGGTTAATATCATTATGCTTGATAAAGAAAAAAAATGTATGTCAAGCTGATATTTGGTTACAACCTGTTAGCGAAATAGGGCAAGAAATGAGTAAAGATTATATTGCAGAAATGATAAAAGAAAATCCGCTTATTTATACTGCTATTGTGGAGCAATTTGCAAGCTTGCAAGCGTTAAGGCTTATGGGATATAAAGTGAAGTTACGAAGTAATGATTTGTCCTTAGTTACACAAGATGGTAAAAAATTTGATTTTTTTGAATCTCTTCCAAAGGGAGAGCAAATTTTAGAACTATCAAGATTTACTAATATGAGAAAATTACTTAACGAACTTGCTAGTGTGAGTATGCACTATCAAGTAACAAGTAGCGATAAGGGCGAATATATCCTTGCTGAGCCAGTGAAGTCATCGGGTAATTCACTCTATGAGAACGACAAAAAAAGTAAGGTTGAGCTTGTAGAAATTGTGCAAGCTACAAGCGAGCCAGTCCCTGCGCCACAAACACAAAGCGAAAGTGCTGTAAAACCTGAAATTCAAAGCCAAAACGAAAGTGTCGAGCCAAAGCAAGAAGTGCAAAGCGAAACTCAAATTCCTAGCCCTGCACCGCAAGAAAATGCTACAAATGAGCCAAGCCCGCAAACTGAAAGCGCCACAAATTCAAGCCAAAATTCAGTTGTGCCAAGCCCTGCGCCAAGTGTAAGCGACAAGTTGCCAAGTATAAGGCTAGCGACAAAAGATGACTATGTGAATTTACGCAAAGCCCCAAGTGGCGAGATTTTAACGCCTATTTATAAAAAGGACTTTGACAAAATCACCATAAAAAAGCTTGACGGAGGCAATGATAAATGGCTCAAAGTGCTTTATTTCCCGCCAAATGAGACAGATGAAAGCAAAGCCGTAACAGGCTATATCCACAACTCCCAAATCGCCAAATAACAAGCCTTACTCTCAAAACGCCCGCTTTTTAGCAGGCTTTATTTATCTTTGCTTTTTGCTTTTGTTTTGAATGAGAGTGTTTTTTGCTTTTCTTTAAAAGAGTGTTTTTTGCTTTTGCAAATGCTTTAAATGATAGTGCTTTTTATCTTTGCTTTTTTAAAAAATGTTTTTTGTCATACTGAGCAAAGCGAAGTATCCATAAATTTAAAGTGCAAAGTTGCGCTTTAAAAGCGTGGATTTTT
>OARB01000057.1_pt1 | contig 19087 bp, 20 predicted proteins | sample 1475561 | NCBI WGS metagenome assembly OARB01 (sample SAMEA3360673, study PRJEB22359) | human gut metagenome | biome: ENVO:urban biome; feature: ENVO:human-associated habitat; material: ENVO:feces | place: Bangladesh | collected 2011
CCTACACGACGCTCTTCCGATCTCTTAAAAAGCCTGTTTTTTTCAAATTTTTCCGCTAGTATTAAGGCAAGCGAATTTGTGGGCGAGCTTTTCCACAAGTGCTTGGAGTAGGCGCTTAACTCGTTGTTTATGACATAGGCTATCTCATCGCCTTTAAGGTAAAGCAGGCTTTGAGTGGGGGCAATTTGTATGCTTTGGTTTCTTGCGTTTTCTCTTTCAAGCACTACGCTTTCATCGGCTTTGAGTATGTAAGTCGTGGGGTTTGGCTGTGCTGTTGGCATCAGCGAACAAGCGCAAAAGGCAAAAGGCAGGACAAAAAGCCCAACGAGTTTTTTTAAATTGAGATTTTTAAGATAAAAAATTTCGCAAAAAATTTGCTTTAAATTCAAACTTTTTTCGCTAAAAAATAGCTTGAAACCTTGTCTTAAATTTAAATTTTTTACGCAAAAAATTTGCCCTAAATTTCGCTTTAAATTCAAGTTTTTTTCGTTAAATTTTCGCATTTTACTCTCCCGGTGCTGGTTTGTTTTTGCCACTTTTGAAAAAGATATCTGATGGGCTTTGCTTTAAATTCCGCAAGGTTTCGCTCATTTGTATCAGCAAGGCTTCTAAAACTTCGAGATTAGAGCCAAGCGAGCCTTTTATATCGCCGTAGTTGTCGGCTAAATGCGCCATTTTTTGAGACGCAGTGCTGAAATTTGCAAGGGTTGGTTCTAAGGTTTTGTTGAAATTCGCAAAATTTTCCAAAATTCTGCCAAAATTTCGCACATTTTTTTCGCTGAAAATGAGATGAAGCTGTTCGTTTGTATAATCAAGCAGTTGTATAAATTTATCGCCTTGCTTGTCAAGGGTAGATAAAAAGCCTTGTTTGACGGGTATGGTTGGGATTTCGTCCTTGTTCGCGTGCGTTAAAACCGCCTTTTCTTCGCTGTCTGCTCTAAGCTCGATGAATTTAAGCCCCGTGATACCTTGCAAAGCTAGTGTCGCATAAGTGTTGTGCGTGATGGGCGTGCCTTCTTTGAGCTTGATGAGTATGCGAACGCCCACGCCGCCTTGCGTGGTGTCTATGCTCGTGTCCTCCACGCTGCCTACTTCCACGCCAAGTAAGCGCACGGGTGCTTTTATGCCAAGCCCTGAAATGGACTCTTGCGTGAAAAGTTGATAATACTCAAACCTTTCCTTGTGCGAAAAGCCGCTCAGCCACACCATAAAAAACACCGCTACCGCGAAAATCCCAAAGACAAAAATGCCTATGTAGAAATAACTTGCTTTATTTTCCATCAGCCCATAAACCTTTCATAAAGTGCTGTGTTGTGCGCTTTTAGCTCGTCTTGCGTGCCGATAAAGCCCACTTTTTTGTCCTGTAAAATCAAAAACCTGTCCAAAACATTTCTCATACTCTCTTTGTCGTGCGTTACCAGCACCGTAGTCAGCCCAAGCCCCGCTTTTAAGGCTAAAACAAGCTCGTCAAATTCACGCGAGCTGTGCGGGTCAAGCCCTGAGGTCGGCTCGTCCAAAAAAAGCAAGCTACTATCAAGCGCCAAAGCCCGCGCGATAGCCACGCGCTTTACCATACCGCCGCTTAACTCGCTAGGAAAAAGCCCAAGCACCCTTTCATCAAGCCCTACCATTTTAATCTTCATATAAACAAGCTCTTTTATAGAACGCTCGCTTAAATGCGTGTATTCGCGCAGGGGCAAGGCTATGTTTTCATACGCGCTAAAAAAGCTAAAAAGCGCGCCAAACTGAAAGACAACGCCCCAAGATTGCTGTAATTTTAGCGCATCTTTTGGGCTAATGCGACGTAAATTTTTGCCTAAAATTTCATACTCGCCGCCATCAAAATGCTCTAACATTAGCATTTGCCGCAGTAGCACGGATTTGCCCGAACCAGAACCGCCCAAAATGCCAAAAATTTCGCCCTTATTGACGCTAAAACTCACCTTATCGTGTATGAGTTTGTCTCCAAAACGCGTTATAATGTCTTTTGCCACAATCTCGCTCATCTAAATGCCCGCCTGTGTGAGAAAGATAGAAAAAAGCGCATCAAAGGCAATCACCCAAAATATCGCATTTACCACGCTTTTTGTCGTGTAAATGCCTATGCTTTCTGTGGTGTTTTTCACGCCAAAGCCCCGAAAACACGCTATCATACCGATGATATACCCAAAAGCTGGGGCTTTGACAAGCCCGATGATGATATGTTTAAGCTCCACAGCCTCTTTGAAGCGTCTCATAAATTCAAAAGGATTTATCCCAAGACTTAAATCCGCCACAAGCAAACCACCGAAAATGCTTACCGCATCGGCAACCGCGACTATCAAAGGCATAGCAAAGCTAAGAGCCAGCACGCGTGGCAGTATGATAAAACGCGCAGAGTTAAAGCCCATAGTATTCATAGCGTTGATTTCATCGGTGATTTTCATCACGCCGATTTGTGCTGTGTATGAGCTAGCACTGCGCCCTGCGATGACTATGGCAGCAATCAGCGGGGCGATTTCTCTCGTGGCTGAAATGCCGACTAAATCCACAATGAAAATGTTTGCGCCAAATTGCGCCAGCTGATACGCCGCTTGATAAGCAAGCACCACGCCTACAAGCAAGGAAGTTAAGATGATGATGGGCATTGCCCGCAAGGCAGAATGCTCTATGTGGTATAAAAAGGCGATGAAACGGAAATTTTTAGGGTGTTTTACCAAATCAAAAAGGGCAGCAAAAAAGACTCCGCTAAAAACGACAAAGCGTCTTAAAGCGGCTATCATTTTAGCGATTTTATCGCTGATGAGCCTTGCTAAATGCTCTTGTGCTTGGGCTTTTTGCTTTTTTGGTAAGGGTGCGTAATTTTTCTCACAAAGCTCGTAAAGGCTTAAATTTGTGGCGTTTAAGCCTGTTTTTTGGATTTCATAATTTTCTTTTTTAAGCTCAAATTCAAGCCTTAAAAAAAAGCAAATGCCCGCTGTATCAATGTGCGTTAAATTTGAAAAATCAAAAATGATGACTTTTGAATTCGGCTTAAAAATTTGCAAAATGGGCTTTTTTTCAAAAAAGGGCAGTGAATTTTTGTCCCAAATTCCACTGATGACAAGCCTATCTTGCGCGTTTTGAGTGATAAATTCAAGCTCGCTTTTCAAAAAGGCTAAATTTTGACTCATCTTCTCCCCTTAAATGCGCACACTACTCATCATCTGCTTTTAAAACAAACTCGCAAAGCCTATCAGGCGTAAAGCCAAAGTGCGCGAAAACTTCTTTGTCCTTGCCACTTTCGCCAAAGCTTTTAATGCCAAAAACCTCATCGCAAAACTGATAAAGCTCGTTTGCACTAGCTGCTTCTACGCCGATAACCCTGCCTTGCAAAAGCCTTTTTTTGTAAGCCTTATCTTGCCTTTCAAAAAGCTCATAGCAAGGCATTGAGATGACGCTTACTCTTTTGCCTTTTTGCTCTAAAAGTGCGGCGGTTTCTAGGCAAAGGCTCACTTCGCTGCCACTTGCTAAAAGCGTAAATTCAGCATTTTTGCTTTCTTTAAGCAAATACGCTCCATTTTCCACTCCGCCAAAAACGCCTTGTGGCAAGGCTTTGAGCTTCTGGCGTGAAAGCACAAAGGCGCAAGGTAAGTTTTCTTTTAAGGCTATTTGCCACGCCGCCGCGTTTTCGTTGCCATCAGCTGGACGAAAGGTAAGGAAATTTGGCATTGCGCGAAAGGTGCTAAGCTGTTCTATGGGCTGATGCGTGGGTCCGTCCTCTCCAACGCCTATGCTATCGTGCGTAAAGATGAAAAAATGCTTGATTTTCATCAAAGCGGCGATTCTTGCAGCTGGTTTTAAATACTCGCTGAAAATAAAAAAAGTCGCCGAAAAGGGCAAGAAAAGCCCATACCTTGCAAAGCCGTTGTTTATGGCTGCCATAGCGTGTTCTCTTATGCCAAAATGCAAATTTTTGCCCGCCACAAAGTCGCCAAAGCCCTTTAACTCGGTTTTATTTGACGGGGCTAAATCAGCACTTCCGCCTAAAAAGCCTGCAACGCTTTTTGCAATAGCGTTTAAAATTTCGCCGTTTGAATCCCTTGTGGCTATGTCTTTACCGCTAAAATTTGGATACTCAACCTTGCTAAAATCAGGCTTTAAAAGCTCGTTTAAAAGCTCTTTTTTGGGCGAGTTTTGTAGGATTTGTCTCCATTTTGCCTGCGCTAAATCGCCAAGTTCAACCGCACTTTCAAAGCGGATTTTCACATCAGCTGGAATTTCAAAGTGCGAATTTGGGTCAAAGCCTAAATTTTCTTTCATTTTTTTGATGATTTCTTCGCCCAAAGGTGCGCCGTGGCTGTGGTGTGAGCCTTCAAGCGTGAGTGCGGCTTTGGCTATGGTAGTGTGAGCGATGATGAGCGTGGGTTTTGTGGCGTTTTTAGCCTTTAAAAATGCGTTGTTTATGGCTTCATAATCGTGTCCGTTTATGTCAAGCACTTCAAAGCCCTGTGCGATAAACCTTTGCGCCACATTTTCATCAAAAGCCAAAGCCGTGTCGCCTTCGATAGAAATGTGGTTGCTGTCGTAAATGATGATTAAATTATCAAGCTTATGAACGCCTGCAAGCGAGCAAGCCTCGTAACTAATGCCCTCTTGCAAATCCCCGTCCCCACAAAGGCAATACACCTTGTGGTTGATAAGCGTTTCGCCTAGCAAATTCGCCGCTTTTTTAGCCGCCATCGCAAAGCCAACAGCGTTTGCAACGCCTTGTCCTAAGGGTCCTGTGGCGATTTCTACGCCTTGTGTGCTTATTTCTGGGTGTCCGGGCGTTTTGGAGTGAAGCTGCCTAAAATTTTTTAAATCTTCAATGCTTAAATCATAGCCACTTAAATGCAAAAAGCTATACAAAAGCGCGCTGGCGTGTCCGCCCGAAAAAACGAGCCTGTCGCGGTTTAGCCACGATGAGTCTTTGGGGTTGTGCTGTAAATGCAAACTTAAAACAGCCACAATGTCAGATAGCCCCAAAGCTGCGCCAGGGTGTCCGCTGTTTGCCTTTTGCACCATATCAGCGCTTAAAATCCGCAAGGTGTTTGCCATTTTTGTGAGCATCGCAAGGTCGGTTTTTTCAAGCTTGTTTAAATTCATCTTTTGTCCTTTTTAAAGGTATTTTTTCATCAAATTTTTAAGATAAGGGGCTAAATTTTCATCTAAATTCAAAAGCAAACTCTCACAAATTTCGAGCAAATCAGCCTTTGCCTTTTGCGCCCCTGCAAGTGTGAGTAAATTCACAAAGGAATTTTTGTGTGTATCTGCCTTTGTGGGCTTGCCTGAGTTTTTTTCATCGCTTGTAGCATCGATAATGTCGTCATTGATTTGAAAGACAAGCCCGAGTTTTAAGCCAAATTCATAAATTTGAGCCGTTTTTTTCTCGTCAAATTCGCAAATTTCACAGCCCATTTTAAGCGCAGCAGCGATTAAACGGGCGGTTTTGTGGATATGTAAGAATTCAAGCTGCTTTAAATCAAGCCTTTTGTCCTCAAAAAAACAATCAATCGCCTGTCCTATAATCATTCCATTTATGCCCGCATTGTATGCTAGGGTTTTGATGAGTTTTATTTTGATAGTGTCGCTAAATTCAGCGTTTGACAAGAGTAAAAAGGCTTCGGTGTTGAGCGCATCGCCTACTAAAATCGCTGTGGTTTCATCATAAGCCTTGTGTAAGGTAGGTTTGCCACGCCGCAAGGGCGCATTGTCCATAGCGGGCAAATCATCGTGTATGAGCGAGTAAGTATGGATAAACTCAACCGCCAAAGCCGCACTCATCGCCTTTTCAAGCAAAGTTGGGGCTTTGTTTTCCACTATGCCAAGCAAGAGTTGGGCGCGAAAGTGCTTGCCACCCGCCACAAGCATACTTGACAAGGCTTCGTTAAAAAAGGGATGAAAGCTTTGAATGCTCGGTAAATTTGCTTTCAAAAAGCTCTCAAAACGCGTCAAAACGCTCACTTACTCAGCCTTATGAAAAACTGAAACTGCTCATTTTCGCGCAGCAGCCAATGCTCTTGTTTATTGACGGGCAAACGCCTTGCCGCACGAGATACTAGCACTCTAAAAAAGTCATCACGCACGAAAATGCGCTGAGCATGAGCGACATTTTTGATGACTTCGTTGTTGATACGAATGATTTTATCGCCCACTTTAAAGCCTGCATTTGCGGCTTTTGAGTCAGGTGCGACACGAGTGATGATTAAATTCTTGTTTATGGTAAGCCCAAGTGTGTTTGTATAGGCTGCCTTGACGACTTTTTTGGGCGCAGGCGTGGCTACGGGTAGGTTAAAGCGGCTTAAATCCTTTGCAAAGACATTTGTGCTGATATTTAAGTCTCTATTATCACGCAAGACGACAAAGTATAGCGTTGAACCGCGGTCGCTAAAAAGTATGGTTTCGTTGAGCTTTCGCAAATCCTTTGCACTCACGCCATCAACGCTTACTATTTCATCGTTGATTAGGAATTTGCCGTTGTTTCGCACGCTTTCAACATAAATTTTGTTATCTCTCATCACAAAATCCACGCCTATATCGCCCCAATACACATCATTATACTTCGCAAAGTGCTTTAAATAGCGGTTGCCGATGAACGAGCCGTCTCCCAAAGCTATGCCAAGCATAGAGCAGCAAGTGGTGTCAAGCTGTCCTACTTTGGTGCGAAAGTCAAGCTGGTCGCGCTCGTTTATGTTTTGAGCTAGGTATTTTAAATGCCCTATATAAGGTTGCTGCGGGTCGATAATGCCTACCCAATCGTTGCGCGTAAGGTTTTGCTCATCATAAGTAACAGGCGGAAACAAGCTAAAATCAGTCCTTACAAGGTATAAATTCAAAAAAGGGTCGTATTTGACATAGCGGTTGAGCTTTTGGTTTGGAGTTTTCAGCACTGCAAGCAGGTTGTCGCTCAGCACAAAAGCGTCCATTCCCTCATACACCATAACGCTAGCTTTGTTGCGAGCATAACACGCCGCAAAGTCCTCAAATTTAGGGCGTTCAACGCCCAGCATCAAACCCGCACAAAGTGCGATAAAAGCTAAAATTCTCATAAGTTAAACCCTCCTAAAATGTCTCCTGCCATACTTTGTTTGTTTTGATTTACCATATTTAAGGCATCATTTACGGCAGCGATGAGTAGAATTTGCAAGGATTCTTTGTCATCAAGCAGGCTTTCATCAACGCTAATGTCGATGACTTCGCCCTTGCCGTTTGCGCTCACCTTGACTAAACCCCCGCCACTTTTGGCGATGAACTCTTTTTTAGCAAGCTCAGATTCTAGCTGCTGAGCCTTTTCCTGTACATTTTGAAACAGCTCGCCCATTTTGGACAAATCTAAATTTTCAAACATTTTTTTCCTTGAAAGTGTGATTTGCAAATTCTACTATAAATTTAATAAAAACAACTTAAAACTCTCACAGATATGAAAATTTTTTGCAAACTTTGTGAAAAACTGCGCTCAGTTTCTACGCTAACTCCCTATTTACGCTTATTTACTAGCTCTTTTACCACTTCTTTATCGCTAAATGGATACTTTACGCCCTTTATTTCTTGGTAATTCTCATCTCCCTTGCCTAAAATCACTACAAAATCATCATCACCTTGCATTTCAAGGGCTTTTGCTATGGCTTTTTTGCGCTCACACTCGACAAACACGCTTTCATCTTGGACTATACCGCTTAAAATGTCTGCTATAATGTCATTTGGATTTTCGCTTCGTGGGTTGTCGCTTGTGATGATGAGCTTTTTGGCGAATTTTTTCGCCGCCTTTGCCATTAAAGGACGCTTTGTTTTGTCTCTATCGCCGCCAGCTCCGAAAACTACGATTAAATTTTTATGAGAAAGTGCTTCAAGCACCTTTTCTATGCCATCGCTCGTGTGCGCAAAATCCACTATCACCCTTTCAGCCACTTCCTCAGCCCTGCCACTCACGCCCTTAAATTCGCTCACTGCCCTTTGCAAGGCGCTTAAATTTGGGCGTTTTAACTCATTTATGCAAGCAAGTGCGGCAAGGAGATTGTAAAGATTAAAAAGTCCCACAAGCGGCGAGTTTATCGGCACTTTTTCGCCCTTAAAATTCAAAGTCGCCCTTATGCCAGAATTCAAATCAAACTCGCTCACACCATAATCAGCACTATTTTTTACGCCGTAGGTTATGGCATTTTCGCTATTATAAGCGATTTTTACGCTATCAGCATTGATGAATTTTAAGCACTCATCAGTGAAAAAACTTTCCTTTGCGGCTTGATAATGCGCAAAATCCTTGTGAAAATCCAAATGGTCTTGTGTTAAATTCGTAAAAATTTTCGCCGCAAAATTTAGGCTTTCAATGCGATTTTGAACAAGAGCGTGCGAGCTAACTTCCATCACAAAAAACTCACACCCAGCCTTGCTTGCCTTTGCCAAATAATCAAGCGTTTGCAAAATGGGCGCGGTTGTTAAGCCCTTTTCGCCGATGATTTGCTGTCCTATAAAAGCCCCGCGAGTGCCACAAAGCGCGCTTTTAAAGCCAAGAGCGTTTAAAAGATGAGCGATGATTGCTGCTGTGGTTGTTTTGCCGTTCGTGCCTGTGATGGCGATGATTTGGATATTTTCATCTACGCCTAAATGCCTTTTGCATTCATTTAAAGAGATGATTTTTGCGCCCTTTTTTTGCGCTTCACCTTTAAATTTAGCATTTTGAGCGCATTCTACAAAAAAGCAATTTTGCTCACACTCGTTAGAATTGTCCGTGATGAAAGTGTCTTGCAAGGCTATTTTCACGCTAAATTCCTTAGTCTTTCTTGCAGCCGCATAAACCGCCCGTCCCCCGCAAAATGCACCGCCACGCTTTCCATATAGCCCAGCAAAGTGTCGGTGTAGCCGTTATCTAAAAGCTTTTCCAAAAAGTCCAAAAACTCATTTTTGCTTGACAGCACGAGCTTGTTGGCAAAAATCACATTTTCAAAACTCCGCTTAAAACCCACTTCACGCTCACTTTGCAAAAAGTCCGCATAGCTTAAAGCCTCGTATGGATAGGCTTTTGAGCCTTCACTTAACTGCAAAATCTTTTCAAATTCCTTATTTATCGAGCGCACCTTGCAATTTTTCATATAAAATTCAAAGAGCAAATCCCCCTCATCAGGCGCATTGAGCGCGAATTCGCAAAGCTCGATGAGATTAAGTAACAACGCGCTTGGCTTTTTCTCATAAGCAAGGCTCAAATAAAGCTTTGCACTCTCATAATCCTTGCGGCGAAACGCATTTAAGGCGATTTGTTTGAAATCCTGCGAACCCATTTTTGTCCTTTTTATGCTAAAATTATAGCTCATTTGGTTTAAAATTTAGCGACTTTTGTGAAAATTTTGTTGCTTATTTAAAAAGTGTCAATTTACCCTTTGCTTGCCCTTGCAAGCATAGCGTAGCCACATAAAATCCACCCAGTATAACAAGGCATTTGTCATTTTGAGCTTTCGTTAGAAAGCGAAAAATCCATAAATTCCGTTATCCGTGTTAATATAAATTTTAAACAAAAACGCACATTCAAATAAAAAACAAAAAAGCAAATTCAAGCAAAACGCTAGAATTCAAGCGCAAAAAAGACAAATTTCACTCGCTAATGCAGTTTTCAAACAAAAATTTATGCTCATCTGGCAAGGCGTTATATATGGCGCGGGCTAGCTTTTGTATCTCCCAAAGTGCGCTTTTACCACTTCTTAAATGCAAAAAATTTTGCAAAGAGCGTGCATTTATAGTCCAAGTAAGCTCGGTTTTGTAGCTTTCGACTAGGCAATACTTTGCTATGTCAAGGCTAATGGTGCTTTGTAGGATAAGGCGTAGGTTTTCAAGTGCCGCTATGCTCGCATTATCCACGCTTTCATTGCCGCTTAACACAAGGTATTTGGCGGCTCGCTCAAACTCGCCTTGCTTAAATTCGCTTTCATTTCGCAGTTCTTTAAGGGTGTAGCGCGTGGATTTGACGCTTAAACTTGCGTGGCGGTGGCGGGCAAGTTCTTGCAAGCACGCCCGCGAAATGCCCTGAATGTAAAAGGTGTAGTTTAAATGCTCCAAAGTCGAAGCGTGCTTGAATTTGTTGCCTACCCTATCGATAAGCTCTTTATCCACAGCCCCGCCGTCATCGCTTTTGGCAAAACTTTGCCAGCAGGTGCGTATGGCGTGGGAGCAGACCTTTAAATCCGTGTGCGAAAGTAAGGTGATAATCATCATTTGTCCTTTATGGCGTGGCTTTTGTGCGCTTTTGCAAATCTTGCTCGATGAGCTTAAATACGCCTTTTATGTTCGCACAAATTCAAGCACTCAAAGCCCTTGCCTTGTAAAATCATCAAAATTTAAGGCTTAAATTTGCCTTGTCAAAATACTTGCGAAATTATAATCAAGTAGAGTGAATTTTAGTTTAAATTTTTGCAAAATTTTGTTTTAAAATTCATAAATTTAGGCTAAAATTTGCCAAGCAAATGTAAAAATTTGCGCCAAAGCGTGAATTTTTAGGTAAACAAACAGGGCAAAGCTCATAAAATGGGATTTAGATAAGATAAATTTAGCGCAAAGTGCTAAAAGAAAGAAAGATTATGAAACAAACCAAATACATTTTCATCACGGGCGGAGTGTTAAGCTCTCTTGGCAAGGGCATTGCCGCAGCAAGCATAGCAGCGCTTCTTAAAAATTCAGGGCTTAAAGTAAGCATTTTAAAGGCAGACCCTTATATCAATGTCGACCCCGGCACGATGAGTCCTTTTGAGCACGGCGAAGTGTTTGTTACGCAGGACGGTGCTGAGACGGATTTGGATTTAGGGCATTATGAGCGTTTTTTGGACGAAAATTTAAGCCAGCTTAACAATTTCACCACAGGCAAGGTGTATCAAAGCGTGATAGAAAAGGAAAGGCGCGGGGATTATCTTGGCAAAACCATACAAGTGATACCGCATATCGTGGGCGAAATCAAAGAACGCATCGTAAAAGCGGGGCTTGGCAAGGACATACTCATCGTAGAAATCGGCGGCACTGTGGGCGACATCGAGGGCTTGCCCTTTTTAGAAGCCATTCGCGCCTTGCGCTTAGAAGTAGGCAAAATGGGCGCGATGAATATCCACTTAACCCTTGTGCCGTTGATTAAAACCACAGGCGAGCTTAAAACAAAGCCCACGCAACACAGCGTTAATGAACTTCGCCGCATAGGCATAAGCCCAGATATGATAATTTGCCGCTGTGAAAAGCCGCTTGATAAGGATTTAAAGCTCAAAATCGCCATTTCTTGTGGCGTGGAGAAAGATTGTGTCATCGAAAGTGTCGATGCAAAGAGCATTTACCAAATACCGCTGAATTTCTTAAAGCAAGACATACTCGCTAGCATAGCAAGTTTGCTGAATTTAAAGCCCTTAAAGCCCGATATGAAAGAGTGGGACAAGCTCGTGCGCCGTGTGCTTGCGCCTAAAAATGAACTGCAAATTGCCTTTGTGGGCAAATACATTGACTTAAAAGAAAGCTACAAAAGCCTAACAGAAGCCATTATCCACGCTGGTGCTGCTCTTAATGCGCGAGTGAAACTCAAATGGATAGACAGCGAAAAACTTGAAAGCCTAGATGAAAGCAAGGTGTTTAAGGACATAAGCGGGATTTTAGTGGCTGGGGGCTTTGGCGAGCGGGGCATTGAGGGCAAAATCAAAGCCATAAATTTCGCTCGCACGCGTAAAATTCCATTTTTAGGCATTTGTCTTGGTATGCAGCTTGTTTTAGTGGAGTTTGCGCGCAATGTGCTTGGCTTAAAAGACGCGCATTCTACTGAATTTAAGCCCAAAACCAAAAACCCTGTCGTTTTTCTCATCGATGAGTTTATAAATAGTGCAGGCGAAAAGCAAATCCGCACCCAAAAAAGCCCGCTTGGAGGCACGATGAGGCTTGGAGCGTATGAATGTGTTATCAAGCCAAAAAGCCTTTTAAGCGAGATTTATGAGGGTAAAAAAAGCATCAATGAGCGACACAGACACCGCTTTGAAGCAAACCCACGCTACAAAAAGAACTATGAAAAAAATGGACTTATCATAAGCGGCGAAAGTAGCGGGCTTATCGAGGTTGTAGAGCTTGCAAAGCACCCATTTTTCATCGGCGTGCAGTTTCACCCTGAATTTACTTCGCATTTAGTGCGCGCAAATCCCGTTATACTAGCGTTTATCAAAAAGGCGAGCGAGTATGAAAGAGCTGAGTAAGGAAGAAATTCGCCAAATTTTAGCGACTCGTTTTGCAAAGGACACGCGCAAAAGCCTTGCGGATTTGCCCTTGCCAGCCACGCTTAAAGACAATTTTAAAGCCGCAAAGCGCATAAAAGTGGCGATTGAAAAGGCTGAAAAAATCGCCATTGTTGGAGATTATGATGTCGATGGAATTGTCTCTTGCGTGATGATGGCTGAATTTTTTGACGAACTTGGAGTGGATTATGTGGTGAAAATCCCAAACCGCTTTAAAGACGGCTACGGCTTAAACGCAGACATTGTCCGCGAGCTAGATGCCACGCTTATCATCACTGTGGATAATGGCATAGGTGCTGTGGAAGCGGGCGAGCTTTGCAAGCAAAGGGGCGTGGATTTAATCATCACAGACCATCACATACCGCCACAAACCTTGCCGCAAGCCTATGCTATCATCAACCCAAAGCAAAAGGACGATGAATTTGCGGACATTGAGATTTGCGGAGCGCAAGTGGCGTGGTATTTGCTGGCGGCTTTAAAAGAAGAATGCAAGCTTAAATTTGATTTGGGTAAATTTTTAGAACTGCTTGCCATAGCCATAATGGCTGATATGATGGAGTTGCGCGACTTAAACCGCGTTTTAGTGCGTGAGGGCATAAAGCGCATAAATTCGTCCAAACGCCCAGCCTTTCGCGCCATAAAACAGCTTTACAACAAAGATAAATTCAGCCTTGATAATATAAGCTTTCTCATCGCGCCCCTAATCAACAGCGCAGGGCGAATGAACGATGCAAATGTGAGCTTTGAATTTTTATACACGCGCAGTTTTGAAAAGGCGTTTAAACTTTTAGAGCAAATTATCGCCTTTAACGACAAGCGCAAAAGCGAGGAAAAAAGGCTTTTTGAGGCGTCTTTGTCTCAAATAAGTGCTGATGATAAGGTAGTTGTGGTAAGCGACAAGGGCTGGCACGAGGGCGTTTTGGGCATAGTGGCAAGCCGCCTTGCAAGGCATTTTGGCAAGCCCGCCTTTGTGTTTAGTGAATTTGAGGACAAGGCAAAGGGCAGCGGGCGAAGTGTCGGGCAAATCGACATTATAGAGCTTTGCGAGACACAAAAAGAGCTATTTTTAAGCTACGGCGGACACAAGGGCGCTGGCGGAATGCTAATTGAGCTTGAAAATTTAAGCACCTTAAAGGCGAATTTAAATGAGCAATGCGCTCAAATTCCAAGCGAAAAATTTATAAGCAATGATGAAATTTTAGGCATTTTGCCCTTAAAGAGCGTGGATTTTGATTTGCTTTTAATGCTGGATTTTTTCGAGCCTTTTGGACACAAAAACCCGCGCCCCTTGTTTGAATTTAAAAATGTGCGCGTGAAAAGTGCTAAAACGCTTGGCAAGGAAGGACGGCATTTAAGGCTTGTTTTGGGCGATGAAAACACGACCGTTCAAGCGGTGTTTTTTGATTTTGACAAAGAAATCAAAAACGGACAAAGCATTTCTTTCATCGCAAATGTCAGCAAAAACGACTTTGGCGGCAGCATAAATCCGCAGCTTGTCATCAAAAGCGTAAAGGACGAAGATGAAAAAATGGTTTGACGAGGATTATGAATTTGAGCTTGAAATCAGGGGCTTTTTGCGTGGCGATAAAACTGAGGGGTGTTGCCGAAATGGCGAAGAAATCGGCGACAGCTACAAATGCACCTATGGTTGCCCCACGAATTCACAAGAGCAAGGCATTTGCTCGAAAATGATGATGATACTATTTCCGCTTATGGAGGCGGTGCGAAGTGGCGGAGATTTGCGAAATTTAGGCGGACAGAGCAAATTCAGCAAGGATATAGTTTGCCCCGATGGTTGCGTGATTTTCAAACTCACAGCCAACAAAACAAACAAGCCAAATTTCTTTAAAGTCATCAACGAAAGCAAAATATAAATTTGAAAACAAAATTCAAAAAGGAGTCAAAATGAGTCATATTTTAATCATAGGTGCAGGCGGAGTAAGTCGCGTAGCTACCATTAAATGCGCGATGAATGCGGACACTTTCACGCAAATCACCCTAGCAAGCCGCACGAAAAGTAAATGCGATGAAATCGCAAAATTCATCAAAGAACGCCTCAATGTCAGCATAAACACAGCCCAAATTGACGCTGATGATAGCAAGGCAGTAGCAAAGCTTGCAAGCGACATAAAGGCGGATTTGCTTTTAAATGTCGCCTTGCCTTACCAAGATTTAAGTCTAATGGACGCTTGCGTAGAGGCGAAAATTCCTTACATTGACACGGCAAATTACGAGCATCCTGATGTGGCTAAATTTGAGTATAAAGAGCAATGGGCGAGAGATGAAAAATTCAAAAAAGCTGGAATTTTAGGGCTTTTGGGAAGCGGTTTTGACCCTGGTGTTACAAATGTTTTTTGCGCTTACGCTCAGCAAAATCTCTTTGATGAGATTCATTTCATCGACATACTTGATTGCAATGCAGGCGACCACGGCTACGCCTTTGCGACAAATTTTAACCCTGAGATAAATTTGCGTGAAGTGAGCGCAAAGGGGCGTTTTTGGCAAAATGGCGAGTGGATTGAAACCGCGCCCGTTTCAGTAAAAATGGAGTGGGATTACCCAGAAGTTGGGGTTAAGGACAGCTATTTGCTTTACCACGAAGAGCTTGAAAGTTTGGTGAAAAACATTAAAGGACTTAGGCGAATTCGCTTTTTTATGACCTTTTCGCAAAGCTATCTTACTCATATGAAATGCCTTGAAAATGTCGGAATGCTAGGCATCAAACCCGTGTTTCATCAAGGGCGTGAGATAGTGCCTATCGAGTTTTTAAAGACGCTTTTGCCAGACCCTGCAAGTCTTGGGGCGCGCACAAAGGGCTACACAAACATAGGTTGCGTGATTCGCGGCGTAAAGGACGGCAAGCAAAGGCAAGTGTATATTTACAATGTCTGCAAGCACGAAGAGTGCTTTACTGAAACGGGCGCGCAAGCGGTAAGCTACACCACAGGCGTGCCAGCGATGATAGGCGCAAAGCTTGTGGCAACGGGCGTTTGGAGTGGCGTGGGTGTGAAAAATATGGAAGAATTTGACGCAAAGCCGTTTATGGACGAGTTAAACAAACAGGGCTTGCCGTGGAAAATTTTAGAAATGTCGCCAAATTTGGGAGATGAGTAAGTGCAGGCTTTTTCTTTGGGCGCATTTTGCGTGAATTTGCTGCAAAATGAGAGTAAAATTTGGCTCAATCAAGGACACAAACGATGAAAAAACTTCTTTTTGCTCTTTTGTGCTGTGCTGTGGCGTTTGGAGACAATGCTTTAAGCATTAGCGACACGCAAAGGCTTGAATTTAAGGCTGTGCAAAATGCTTATGATGAATATAATGGCGTATTTGTGGCGTTTGACAAGGGCGCAAATATCTTACAAAGCTACGAAAAGCTCGCTAAAATCCACGCTATCGTTGATAAGAGTGATTTAAGCAGCCCAAATGACGCTGATGGCTGTGCTTGTCTTGGCTTAAAGCCCACCATAACGCCCTTTAAGGACTTCAATCATCACAAAAACACCTATGTATGGCGCGACAACACAAGGCTTGTCATTGAGCGCGAGTGCTGGGGCGGCGGGGAGTATTTTTTTGAGCTAAAAGAAACAAGTGGCGGCGTGCAAATCACTACGAAATTCAGCAGGGACAAAATGTGAATTTTAAGCATTTACGCAAAGTAAGAGAGCTTAAAGCCTTGTAAAATCAAAGATTTTTGCTTAAAATGCTTTAATTTGCGCTGAGTGCGTCCTTTGCAAGCGGTTATTAGCGTGGCAGATTGCTATGAACAAAAGCACAAAGACTTAAAATCATTTTACGCTGATTAGGGAAATTTAGGCGATTAAGGCTTGAATTTTAGCTAAATTCGCGTTCATTTGGGCTAAATTTTGCTCTAAATTCAGCTTTGGGCTGATGAAAAAAGGATTTTTTAGGCTTGCAATCAAAGCAAATTCGCCTCTTACAAAGAGCCTTTGCGTGTCAAAGTCCGTGTGGCTTAGCCTTTCAAAAAGGGCATTTTCATCAAGGCTTGGCAAATCTGCTTTAAATTTAACATTTTTAAGAGTAAGCAAAACGCCGATAAAGGCTCCACCGCTTGCGTTTTTAAAACTTATATCATAAAGCACAAAGTGCGAAAACTCCACACCTGCGCTCGTTTTTACCTGCTCAAAAGGCAAGGTAAGCCTTTGCAACGCGCTCTCATCAAGCTCTCCGCCTTTAAATTTAGCCTTATGTCTTGCCAAAAATGCCCTTAAAAACTCGCTTTCAAGCGCATTTTGCCTTGCTAAAAGCCTGCGTGATAAAAAGCGGTAAAAAAACACGCCCACGAAAACGGCTATGGCAAGGGAGATTATGGCGTCTTTGCTCAGCACAAAGGCAAGATATAAGGCGATAAGGCTTTCTATGAGGCTTAAAAATTTCAAAATTTTAAGCCTTTTGAAAATAAGCTGCCGCTCGGTTTCAAGGGCGTTTGTATCGTTCATCTTTGTCCTTTGCTAAATGCTAAATTTAGCCTTGTTTTTGCTTTAACTCCGCATTTTCGACAAGCAAAAAGCTCAGCAGCAACAGCACAAAGCCCGGCATAGCGCCCAAAACAAGATATACAAGCGATTCGCTTGCCTCAAACAAATGCCAAGCCCCAAAAATCAAAAGCGCAAATGAGACGCCCTTTAAAAACTCATAAAAATAAATCACTCTCAAAAGCCTATGTTCCTTTGCGAATTTGCAAATTTTCGCGCCAAATGCCTAAAATTCAGCCAAAATCCGCTCAATGTCCCTCGCTAATAGCCGTAGCACCAGCCAAATACACATAGGTTAAAATCATAAAAATAAAGGTTTGCAAAAACGCCATAAAGGTAAGCAGCACATAAGCAGGAAGCGGCGCAACCCACGGCACAAGCGCAAGCACCACGCCCAAAAACAAATCATCACCCTTAATGTTGCCAAAAAGCCGAAAAGAAAGCGAGATGACACGCGAAAAATGCGACACAATCTCGATAGGAAACATAAGCGGGGCAAGCACAGGCACAGGTCCCATAAAGTGCTTGAAATACTGCAAAACCCCTTGCAAGCGGATACCCTCAAAGTGATAATAAACAAAAACGATGATAGCCATAGTCGCCGTGAGATTTAGGCTGGCTGTGGGGGCTTCAAAGCCGGGTATAATGCCGATAATGTTGCTGAAAAACACGATGAAACCGATAGTAGCGACAAGTGGCAGGTATTTGCGGGCAAGCTCTTCGCTCCCCATCGTGTCGCGCCCCATACTCACAACGCCCTCCAAATAAGCCTCTGCTATGTTTTGAATGCCGCGCGGCACGAGCTGCATAGACTTTGTCGCCGTTTTAGCGATGATAACAGCGATGATAGCGACAAGTGCTAGGTGAAAAAAGTAAGCAAACTCGTGGCTTCCATCGATAAATGAGCTAAACAAAAACAAATCTTTCATCAATTTTCCTTTGGTAGCGTAAAATTTTTAGGCATTATAGCAAAAAATGTTTAAAAAATTTTAAATTTTCTACAAATGTGTGAAATTTGGTTTTTATCTGGCAAAATGGGAATTTGAGTTAGATTGCTTTGATTTAAGCTAGCGTTTTGGGTTTTTGTTGAAAAATGATACAACATAGGCTTGACATTAAATTTATTTTACGCTAAAATTCACTCGTTTTCATCTTTCAGCAATGAAAGAAATCGGCTTGCCCGCAAGGGTAGGTTTCCCCGTCTTTGTGCGGGGGTATTTTTATACAATCTCTTTTTGAATTTTTTCCCTTATCTTTTCAAAATCGCTCTTTTCTACCTTGCTGATATAATTTGCCACTCGCTTAATGTCAAAAATCCTTATTTGTCCCAAAAGTGCTACTTGTAGCCTATTTTTACTATCGATAAATTTATAATAAAGCCTACCCGTTTTATTTTTCGCCTTACTTGTAAGCGGCACACCCAAAAAAGTGTCATTGAAAAACACCTTTACCACCAAAACAGGACGAGCAAAATCCTTGCCCTTGCCATACACTTCACTACCGACATTTTGCCCTATACTCACCCAATAAATCCTTTGAATTTCAATCTTTTGTTTAAATTTCTTTTTATCAACGCTCTTTTTAACAGCATTCCATTTGTCAAGTTTGGCTGAATTGTCCATATTTTAGTCCTTGTAGAAAAATTAAGTGTGTATTATAGCAGAAATTTACGAATTTAAGTAGTCATTTTTACTTGCGATCATAGAAATAAAGCAATCAAGCAGAGCAAGCTCTGCTTGATTGCTAGGGGTTAATTGAAACATTCAGGTTTTTTAGCTTTAATTTGTTCAAGTGTATATGTATCACTTAGGGCACCGCCGTTTGTCCTGTTGTTAAATAAAACTTCTCGCACTTGAATTTCGCCATTTGGCAATTTAACAAAATAAATATCAATTACATCATCTATATCCATAGTGCCTTTACTTTTAAGACATTCCCTATCCTTTAAGCTAAATTCCTTTTGCGCCACACTGAAACTTAAAATTTTAGCATCAGCGGATTTTCTTTTGATTAAATTTACAGCTTTCTTTTCAGCTTCACTACTCGGCTTAAATTCATCGCCGCCCCCGCAAGCGCTCAAAAACAACCCAGCACCGATTAAGGCAAATGATGATAGAGTCATAAATTTTTACAAACAAAATTCTTTCATCGCCCTAGAAAGCAACAAAAGCCTTAAAAGCATAAAGATGATAAAGCCTTATTTTGAGTGTAGTGAGCTTAAAATTTAGGATTAAAGGGCTTAAAACCCTTTAATTTAATCAAAAAATTAAAAACAACCTTTAAGTTGGTTTTTAAAGGCGTCTATCTCTGTGGAGTCCCACACACTTGAAATATCCACAATATCTTTGTCATCTA
>OARB01000058.1_pt1 | contig 18960 bp, 21 predicted proteins | sample 1475561 | NCBI WGS metagenome assembly OARB01 (sample SAMEA3360673, study PRJEB22359) | human gut metagenome | biome: ENVO:urban biome; feature: ENVO:human-associated habitat; material: ENVO:feces | place: Bangladesh | collected 2011
CCCCATTTATGTGGCTTGAATTTACTTGTGTTTGTAAATTCGCTTGTGAAAATTGAGTTGAATTTGTTTGCGAATTTAAGCGCGAATTTAAATGTGAATTTGTTTGCGAATTTAAGCGCGAATTTAAATGTGAATTTGCTTGCAAAAGTTGGGCGATTTTAGCACGCACCAAATCCGCACTTTTGTCGGTAGAATTGTTGTCAAAAACATAAATTTGCGCACTCGGCAAGACACTACGCACCTCATCAATAACCGCGACAATACTCTTTTCTTCGTTATAACAAGGGATAATCACAGCGATTTCATCGGCTTTCACTTGGTGTCCTTTTGCTTTGTCAAAAAAATATAAGGCGCATTATACTAAAATTTGATTTGTTTTGAGTTAAATTCGCAAATTTTTGCAAAAAATTTGATTTTTAGCTAAAATTTATGTGAATTTTTGGCTTTTATCGCTTAAATTGATTTGCCTTATTTGCAAAAAGCAATGATGAATTTTTGCGTGAAAAAGAGTATCATCTTAAAACATTTGCATTTAGAAAGTTTATTTTGTATAATTTGCCTGAATTTAGTTTCCAAGATGAAAGAGCAAAATGCTTGAAATTTTACATTATTCATTCTTTCAAAATGCCCTTGTCGCCGCGCTTTTGGTAAGTGTTGCGTGTGGGATTATCGGTTCGCTTGTGATGATAAACCGCCTTTTTTCGATGGCTGGGGGCATTACGCACGCGGCATTTGGGGGCATAGGCGTTGCTTTTTATTTTTCTTTGCCCGTGCTTGCAAGCGTGAGTGGCTTTACGCTCGCGCTAGCCTTGCTCGTGGCGTTTTTAAGCAAACGATATCCGCACCGAAGCGATAGTATCATCGCTGTGATTTGGGCGTTTGGAATGGCTTTTGGACTCATACTCATTGATATGAGTGCGGGCTATCAAAGCGATATGATGGGCTATTTGTTTGGCTCGATTTTAGCCCTTTCAAGTGTGGATTTGTGGCTAATGCTTAGCATTGACACCCTTTTCATCGTCCTTGTCATCGCATTTTACAGGCAATTTGTCGCTATTAGTTTTGATAAGGAATTTGCCCTTTTGCGCGGGGTGAGCGTGAATTTTTTTTATTATTTACTCATCGCTATGATAGCCTTTTGCGTGGTGATTTGCATTCGTGCTGTGGGGCTAATCCTCATCATAGCCTTGCTTAGCGTGCCTTGTTTCATCGCAGAAGCCTATACCAAAAGGCTTGGAACGATGATGATTTTATCTTGCGTTTTGAGCGCACTTTTTTGCATTTTGGGGTTGGTGTTAAGCTATGTGCTGAATTTAAGCGGCTCAGCAAGCATTATAATGGTAGCGTGCGTGGGTTTTACGCTGGCTTTGCTCTTTAAAAAACGCTAAATTTAGGCTTTGGTTTTAAAAATTTGCTTTTGAGTGTGTGATGAGCGTGATTTTAAGACTTTTAAAACAAGTGCGCTAACATTCTAAAATCTTAAAAAACAAGCGCAGCAAGCCAAAAACGCGACACAAAATTCAAGGCAAATTTATGAAAGATTGATTGAAAAATGCTAGAATTTGATTTTATTTTGAAATTTGACACTCGCAACAAAGGGGCAAGATGATAAAAATCGGCATTTGCGGTTCGCTTGGGCGAATGGGACAAGAGATAAGGCAGTGCTTGGAAAGTGAAGCGCACAAGGATACGGCGCAGGATAAAGGCGGCGCACAAAGCAAAGATAGCACAGCACAAAGCAAGGCGAGCGATGAAAACGCCGCTGTTTTGGGCTTTGCTTACGATAAGGGCGGGGATTTGGGCGAGCTTTTTAAAAATTCAAGTGTGATTATTGATTTTTCGGCTTTAAGCGCGACAAAGGCTTTGCTTGACTTTGCGCTTAATGCTCCGAAGCCCCTTGTCATCGGCACGACAGGGCTTGATGAAAGCACTTATGCACTCATCAAAAAGGCGAGTGAAAAAATGCCCGTCTTTTACGCGACAAATATGTCATTAGGCGTTGCGGTGCTAAATTTACTCGCAAAGCAAGCTGCTACCATACTCAAAGGCTTTGACATAGAGCTAGTAGAAATGCACCACCGCCACAAAAAAGACGCCCCAAGCGGCACAGCGATGACACTAGCTCAAACCCTTGCCAAAGCGCGAAATTTAGACTTAAACAAGGTGAGAGTAAGCGGCAGAGACGGGCTTATAGGCGAAAGAAAAAAAGATGAAATTGCTGTGATGAGCCTAAGGGGTGGGGATATAGTCGGCAAACACACAGTAGGCTTTTACGAAAATGGCGAGTTTTTAGAGCTTTCACACACCGCTACTTCACGCGCTACCTTTGCCAAAGGTGCTGTAACTGTTGCCAAATGGCTTGTGAGCCAAAAAAATGGTCTTTATAGTATGAATGACTTTTTAGGAATGTGAAATGTGCGCTGTTGTGGGAGTTATAAATTCAAGCAGGGCAAGTGCTTACGCCTACTACGCGCTTTTTGCTATGCAGCACCGCGGACAAGAAGCAAGCGGCATAAGCGTGAGTGATGGCGATAAAATCACCACTTTAAAGGGCAAGGGTGAAGTAAATCAAGTTTTTAGCGACTTAAAAGCCTTGCAAGAGCTAAACGGCGAGCTTGCCATAGGGCATAACCGCTACTCAACCGCTGGGGGTGCGAGTTTGAGCGATTCTCAACCTATCTTTGCCACTTGTGCCTTGGGCGACATAGCCTTAGCGCACAATGGAAATTTGGTAAATAAAGATGAAATTCGCCAAAAACTCATCGCTGATGGAGCTATTTTTCGCTCAAATATGGACACGGAAAATGTCATTCACTTAATCGCTAAAAGCAAGCAAAACACGCTTAAAGAAAGGCTCATAGAAAGCCTTAAAGACTGCGTTGGGGCTTACTGCTTTGTAATGGCGAGTAAAAATCAACTCTTTATCGTGCGCGATAGATTTGGCGTTAGACCCTTGTCTTTGGGGCGTTTGAAAGACGGAGGTTACATAGTAGCGAGTGAAAGCTGTGCTTTTGACTTAATCGAGGCTGAATTTATCCGCGATGTAAGGGCGGGTGAAATGCTTATTTTCACGCAAGGCGAGGACAAATTTGAAAGCATTATGCTCTTTGAAAGTCAAGCGCCACGCATTTGCGCCTTTGAGTATATTTATTTTGCGCGCCCTGATAGCATTATCGAGGGCAAAAGCGTGTATGAAGTGCGGAAAAAAATGGGCGAAATTTTAGCAAGAAAATTTAAATCAAAGCCCGAATTTAAGGCTGATTTTGTAGTCGGCGTGCCAGATAGTGGCGTAAGTGCCGCACTTGGCTTTGCAAATGCGCTTGGTATCCCGCTTGAAATGGCTATCGTGCGTAATCACTATGTAGGACGCACCTTCATTGAACCCACGCAAGAGCTTAGAAATTTAAAGGTAAAATTAAAGCTCAATCCTATGAGCAAAGTGCTTGCGGGTAAAGAAATAGTCGTGGTTGATGATAGCATAGTGCGTGGCACAACTTCTAAAAAAATCATCTCCCTTTTACGCCACGCAGGAGCGCGTAAAATTCACTTTGCGGTGGCTTGTCCTGAGATAAAATTCCCTGATATTTACGGCATCGACACGCCAACCTTTGAAGAGCTTATCAGCGCAAACAAAAGCGCGAGCGAGGTTTGCGAGTATATCGGTGCTGATAGTTTGAGCTTTTTAAGCATAGATGAGCTTAAAGAAAGCATAGGCAAAGAGCGCGAATACTCACTCATTAGCTTTGATGGGGATTATTTTATCAAAGAGTAAAAAGCCTAGTCATTTTTTGGGGCGCGTTGGGTTTTGTCGTTGTTTTTGAGATAGTTTTTTAGCATTTCGTTAAATTTTTCTTGCAGGGCTTTTTCTTGCACGCTCACATAAGGCAGCCAAGTTTTGACAAGCTTGAAAAGCTCATCTTCAAAAGCATAAAACATACGCACAAAAAGGGCGTTTTCATCGTTTTTGATGATATGGAAATTTTTAGGCAGGCTTTTGCGTAAAAAATACTCTTTGGCTTGCGATGAGATGATGAGTGTGGCACTTTTTGGGCTAGCTGTGAGCCATAGGTTTTGCTGGGCTTTGATTTGCGTGGTAAATTCAGCCTTTGGGCGAAATTTTTGCTCGGTAAATTTCAAGGCTTTGAGCTTGTTGAAAGCAAAGTGTTTGAGCGTGCCATTTTCATCAGCAATGAGATACCAAACGCCTTGTATGTGCGAAAGCGTGTAGGGCTTGACTTCTCTTGCCTTGTTTTTGTAAGTAAATTTCAAAATTTTCTTGCTTAAAATAGCGTTTGAAAGCCTCTCAAAACGCTCATCGTCTATGCTTTCAAAGGTGTTTGGTTTGACATTGTAGATGAAATTTGTTTTATCGTCTAAAAGTTCGTTTAAAAAATACTCATCAAGACTAGGATACAAAGCCTTTATACCGCTTAAATGGGCGAATTTTTGTATGTATTTGGCGACTGCGTGTAGGCTCATAAAATGCTCGGCAAAAAAATCCCTTACTCTTTTAATGTCCCTTTGAAAGGTGCGTTTGCTAATGTCAAAATCAAAGTCCTTTTGGCTCAAAGTGTCCATATCTTTGCCGTTGATGAGCGCTCTGATGATGAGCAGCACTCTTGTGGCGGAGTTGTCTTTGGCTTTTGTGCCGGGTGCTGACTTTGGCGAATTTCGCTCTTTGTTTTGGCTTGGCAAGGCGGACGATTTTTGTGCCTTGCTTTTTGCCTTGTTTGATGATAAAGGCTTGTCTTTGCGTGAATTTGTCATTGTTTTAGCTTTCTTTTTGGTAATTTACGGCTTAAATTCTAGCTAAAATTTGCTTAAAATTTAAAGAATTTTTTAAAAATTTATCTTTAAGGGCAAATTGTGTTTGAATTTATTTTTCTTTCTTTTTCATCGCTTCTTTTTTGCGTTTTTCAAGTTTTATGGCGTCTTGCAAGGCTTCTTCGCTGTCATTGAGCGTGGTAAATTTATACTCATCATCAAATTGCTTGTTTCGCACCGCCCACAAAAACGCGCCCAAAGCGATGAAAAAAACAAACACGGACACCGCTATCATCATCATTATAACGCTATTCACCGTCTAATCCTTAACGCATTTAAGATAACCACAACGCTACTTAGCGACATAGAAGCAGCAGCTACAAGCGGATTTATCAGCCCCACAAACGCTAGCGGGATAGTCAAAGCGTTGTAACACAGCGAAAAGGCTAAATTTTGCTTGATGATGATAAAGGTTTTTTTGGATAGCCTTATGGCTTGTTCGAGTGCGTGCAAGTCGTTTTTTAGCAAGATAATGTCGCTATTTTGCGCGGCTAAATCAGCCCCTTGCTTTAAGCTCACCGCCACAGCCGCATTTTGCAAAGCCAAAGCGTCATTTACGCCGTCTCCAACCATTAGCACCTTGTGCTTTTGGCTTAAAGTTGTTATAACTTGCATTTTATTTTCGGGCAGACAAAAGGCGGTAAAGTCTGTTATACCGAGCTTTGAAGCTACTTTTTGCGCGGCTTTTTCATTATCGCCTGTGAGCATTTTTATCGGCATTTTTATCTTTTTAAGATAGCTTACAAGCTCGCTTGCACCAGCTCTTAACACGCTTTCAAATTCAAAATGCGCTAAAATTTCGCCATTTTTAGCGAAAACAAAATGCGTGTCGCTGAATTTTTGGTTCATTTTTATGCCACACTCTTGCAAAAATTGAGCGTTACCGCCGATAAATTCATCGTTTTTAAGCCTTGCGCTTATGCCTTTGGCGCGAATTTCTTTAACAGCGCTAAATTCCAAATGCTTTTTATCCCTTACTTTTTCTTGCAAAAACTCCCTTATGCTCGCACTTACGGGGTGGTTTGAAAGATTTATAAAAGCAAAAAGCTCGTTTAAATTTGCCTTTTGTTTTAGCTCATAATGGGCGATTTTGAGTTTAAAATCCGTCAAAACGCCCGTTTTGTCAAACACAGCGTAATCACACTTTGACAAATCTTCGATTTTGTCGCTACTTTTAAAAAGCACTTTGAGTTTTAAGGCTTGAAAAAGGGCGATGAGGTTGCTAACAGGCGTGGCAAGTGCGAACGCACAGGGGCAAGAGATGATTAAAACCGATATAGCGTTGATGAGCGCGAATTCTGCGCCACTTTCTCTAACAAAATACCAAAAACAAAAGCAAAGCAAAGCTACTGCTAAAACAGTGCGCGAAAAATACACAGCGATTTGAGCCACTAGGCTTTGAATTTTGGGCTTTTGCGAGAGTTCAAGCAAGGCTATGATTTGGCTAAGTTTTGATTCCGCATAAGGCTTTAACGCCCTATACTCCACGCTTCCGTCAAGCACAACGCAGGCTGAATTTATATTTGTGCCAGCTTGCACCAGCACAGGCTCGCTCTCTCCGCTCAAAGATGAGCTATCAATGCTTGCTTCTCCGCGCACGCAAACGCCGTCAATTAGGATTTTATCCCCCGTTTTAAGCTGTATAATGTCGCCCACTTGCACTGCATAAGCATCTTTTGGGGCAAATTCCTTGCCGTTAAACACCAAAATTTCGCCCTTTAAAAAGTCGTTTAAGCCGTCCATCGTGTCTGTGGCGTGCTTTTTTACCAGCACTTCAAGGTATTTGCCTACAAAAACAAAGCAAATTATCATCGCCACTGAGTCAAAATAAACCTCTCCACCCCTTGAAAACATAGCCCAAAGCGAGTAAGCATAAGCAAGGCTTGCCCCAAAAATCACCAAAAAATCCATAGAAATTTGCCCGTGTTTGAGCGAAAAATAGGCGTTTTTGTAAAAGGCTGAGCCTGTGTAAAAAAGCACAGGTGAAGCCAGCACAAATTCGGCAAAGTTCAGTATGTCCTTAGTTTGAGCATCCATTAAGCTAAAAAAACCCGCGTATTTGGCTACGGCTATCCACATAACATTCATCACGCAAGCTACGGCGACAACGAGCTTTGAGTAGAATTCGCGCTTTGTGGAGAGTGCTTTTTGCTCTTGTTTTAAGGGGTCGTAAGCACTTGGCTTGTAGCCTATGCTTTGTATGAGCGTTAAAATGCGCTTTAAGCTCACCTGCCTTTCATCAAAGACTACGCGGGCTTTGTGCGTGAGTGGATTTACGCTAGCTTCGATGACGCCTTGTTCTTCGATGAGAATTTTTTCGTTAAGCCACACGCAAGCAGCACAAAAAATGCCATCTATCACAAGATGAATTTCGCTAAAACCCTCATTTGTGGGGCGCACAAAGCTGTCAAATACGCCTAAATTCTGCTTGAAATTCACAGGTTCAAGGCTATTTTTGCCAAGTCTTTCGTAAAAGTCCCCAAGTCCCTTGCTTTGAACAAGCTCAAACACCGCTTCACAGCCCGTGCAGCAAAAAAAATGCCCATCTTTTTCGAGCATTTGCTTTTCATCAAAATCCAACCTACAATGCGAGCATTTCATCGTTTATGCGCCCAAAAACTTTCGCGCTAAGCCCACAGCTGTCATTATGATAGAAAAGCTATACACGCACAAAAGTGCTATGCGGTGGGAGTTGAGTTTTATTTTTTCGATTATTTTTATACCGATGAAAACGCCCAAAAGCGAGCCAAGCCCCACGCTCACGCCATTTTGAATCACACTTTCATCGATAACGCCCTCTCTGTAAAAGGACAAGCTGCCAGAAACGCTTGCAAAAATCACAAAAAAGAGTGCTAAACGCGTAACTTGCTTGCTGTCATAGCCCAAAAAATACCCTAAAATCGGCGCGATGAGTAGTCCTCCGCCTATGCCAAGTGAAATCGCAAAAACGCCCGTGAAAGCCCCAGCGCACACGAGTATGAGCTGTTTGGTGAGCTTGCTTTTTTGACTTTGAACCACGACATTTTTCACGCCAAAGAAGTATTTGAGAAAAAAGATAATGCTAACGCCCAAAAACACGGCTGTAAGCGTAATGTCAGAAAACAAATTCACCACTATACCGCTAAAACTAGCCCCGATAAGCCCGCCAAAGCCCACGAAAAGTCCGTCTTTGAGATTGAGATTTTTTTTCTTATAGTTAAGGTACGAGCCAAATACCGATGAGAAAATCATCTGCACGACACTCATCGCTATGGCGTGGTGTGAGCTTATGCCAAAAGCCAGCGCAAAAGGCACGATAACCATACCTCCACCTATGCCAAACAGCCCAGAAGTAATGCCTGAAACGATACCGATAAGCGCGTAGGGAAGTTGTGAAAATATGAAGTCCATTTTTTCTCCAAAAGCCTTAAAAGCCAAATTTGCCCTGCTTGCGGACTGAATTTTGCTGAATTTGCCCTTTTTTTGCGCTAAAATTTAGCATTTGGGCTAAAATTAGCCTTGCAAAAGCCTTTTATCGCTTAAATTTAACTCACTCAGCACGCTTAAATCAAGCACGCCACCCAAAAAAGCTAAATTTCTCATCAAAAGCGGCGTTTAAAAGCCAAAAATTTCACTCAAAATTCAGCGCAAATTCAAACAAAGCGCGCAAAAAGCACCATTAAGCTTGAATTTAAAGCAAAATTTAGCCTAAAATTCAAGCAATGAGTGCTTATTTGTCGCGCAAATTTAGCTCAGCCACGATTTTAGAGTAGCTGACATAATCCTTGCGTTTAAGATACGCCAAAAGCCTTTTTCTGCGCCCGACAAGCTTCAAAAGCCCTAAGCGCGATGAAAAGTCCTTGTTGTAGGTTTTAAGATGCTCGGTAAGCTCGCTTATGCGCGCGCTCAGCAAGGCAACTTGCACCTGTGTAGAGCCTGTGTCGCCGTCTTTTTGGGCGAATTTTGCCACTATGGCAGCCTTTTTAGCCGAATCCAAAGCCATTTGAGACCTCCTGATTGGTAGAATTAAAAGGGCAATTATAGCATTTTAAGCTGATAAAAATCTTAAAAACAAAAAAATAATATCAAATTTGGCAAAAATTTCAAACGCCTTGCTACAAATTTGCATAGTTGAGCCTTGCAAATGCGGAGTTTGCGAGCAAATTTTGCAAGGGCAAAAGGCTCAAATTTATCGCTTTAAAATGCCTTGCAGTAAGATTTTTAGTTCGTTTGCGTTGCAAAAAGTGTTTGAATTTAGCTTAAATTCGCTTGCAAATTCAGCCTTTTGGCTTAAATTTTCGCCCTTTTCAACGCTGAAATTTGCATTTAAAGTGGGGCTAAATTCGCTGTTTAGCTCGGCACTTTCGCTCCATTTTGCGCGCAAAAAGGGCATTTTAGCGTTAAAGGCGGCTTCTTTGTCCTTTAAGCTATCTCCCACAAAAACGCAAGTTCGCAAGGCGTTGCCGCTTTTGTCCCCTAAAATGCGAGCCTCATCGCGGATTAAATCAAGCATCATCGGGTGCGGTTTAGGCTCTATGCCAAAGCTCACGCCCAAAATCTTGTCAAAAAAGCCCAAAATCCCGTGCTTGTCCAAAACCGCTGTGAGTGAGCTTTGCGGGGCGTTTGTAGCTATGGCAAGATAGGCGTTTTGCTCTTTTAGCCACGCTAAAAGCTCCGCCACGCCATCATAAAGCACCACGCTTTGTTTGTAATGCTTGACAAAATAGCGTTCAAAGCCCTCTTTGAAGCTTGTATGTGTGAAATTGTCGATATTATAAAGGATTTTCGCCCAGTCCTTGCCCGGCGTATTGACACATTCTACGATGAATTTATGCTCTAATGGAGCTAAATTCAAGTCCGCGCGGATTTCATTTACCGCCATACAAATGGCGTTTGCGCTGTTTATCAGCGTGCCGTCCATATCAAAAATCACTGCTGTCATCGTTTGCCCTTTTTTTGTGCTTGTCTTTTTTGTAATTTTGTGCGCTTTTGAGCTTGCTAAGTGCGTTAGCAAGGCTTACTAGCTCGCTTTGGCTTGTAAAATTCAAGCAAGCATTGACAAAGCGTTCAAGCTCTTTGGTGTAGGTGGAATTCAGCTGCACCGCTGGGCTTTTGTCAAAAATTTGCGCGTTTTTTGCCGCCCTTTCGCAAAACAATTTTTCATCAAAATTTTCTTTTTTTAAGGCTAGCACGGCGGCGCTGTAAAATTTTTCTAAATTTCTTATGTATTTGGTGCGAGCGGCTTTTTCGCTTGCCTTGCTAATGCCTAAATTTGCGCCTTTCATTTGCCTTGCCCTTTGAATTTTTGGTGTGAATTTAAATTTTTCATTGCTGTTCTGGCTCAAAGTTGCGGATATTTTCCTCAAACACTTCTCCATCATCGCAAAGTATGAGTAGCAAGTCGTTTGGCTCAAAGATGAGCGAGCCGCTAGCCTTGATATACTCGCCATCTCTTTTTACGATGAGTATGATGAAATCCCCGCTTAAATTCAGCTCAGCTATGTTTTTGCCGATAACGCTAGAATCCTCTTTTAACATATACTGCCTAAAAGTGCTGTAAGATATAGGTAAATTCGTGCTTAACGCCTTTTCGTCTGTGTCATTTAGCCCTAAAATTTTAGCCAAAGGATTAAGCGTGATACCTTGCAAAAGCACGGACACAAGCACGATGAAAAACACCGCGTTAAAGATAAAGGGCGCACTTTCTATGTCAGCAGCGAGCGGATAAGTCGCAAGTATGATAGGCACGGTGCCACGAAGCCCTACCCACGAGATGAAAAGTTTTTCTTTTGCGCTGAATTTAGAGCAAAAAACAAGGCTTGCAAAAACCGCCACAGGACGGGCGACAAACATTATGATAAAAGCCACGCCAAGCCCTACCACAGCGACATTTCCAAGCTCTGATGGCGTAGCAAGCAAGCCCAAAGTAACGAAAATCACCACTTGCGCCAGCCACGCCACGCCCTCGTGAAAGCCCACAAGCCCCCTTTTGCCGACAAATTCCTTTGTGTTTGCAACTATGCCCATCAAATACACACACAAATACCCATTCGCACCGACTTTTTGACTCAAAGCAAAGGCGATAAGCACCCAAGAGAGCGTGAAAACGGGGTAAAGCCCGCTTGAACCGAGCTTGATTTTGTTGATGATGAGCGGCATCAAAATGCCAAAAACATAAGCGCAGATGAAAGCCAGCACAAACTGACTTGTCATCGTAAGCAAAAAGTGCGTTAGGCTCGGCATTTGCGAAAGGGTTATCATCTCGATAGCCGCTATGGTGAGAAATATCGCCATCGGGTCGTTTGAGCCGCTTTCTAGCTCCAAAAGCGGGGCTATGTTGTTTTTGAGTTTTAGCCCCTTGCTTCGCATTATGGCAAAGACGGCAGCAGCGTCTGTGGAGCTGATGATAGCGCCCAAAAGCAAGGCGTCATTTGTAGGAATTTGCAAGATAAAATGGCAAATTCCAGCCACCACAGCAGCCGTAAGCACGACACCAAGTGTGGCTAGCAAAATGCCCTCTTTCAGCACGGGGCGCACGGCTTTAAAGCTCGTGTTAAAGCCGCCTGAAAAGAGTATTAAGATAAGGCAAAGCATTCCTATGTCTTGCGTGGCTTTGGCGTTGTCAAAGTTGATTTTAAACACGCCCTCGCTTCCAGCGAACATTCCCACAAAAATAAAAATCAAAAGCACGGGAATGCCATATCTGTCGCCGAATTTAGAAAAAATCACGCAGGCTAAAAAAAGCGAAGCGGAGATTAAAATGTATGCTTCCACGCCCGCCCTTAATGCTTTTTTTTCTCGTAAAAAATCAAATCAAAGCTGTTTGTGTGCTTGATAACCGCATTTGGCTTGCCCTGTATTTTGTGGAGTTCAAGGCGTAGTTCATCGACTAAATTTTCAAATTCACTGATTTGCGTTTTGAGTTTTAAGATGACATCAACGCCCGCTAAATTCACGCCCATATCGCGCGTAAGCCGCAAGATGAGCTTGATGCGGTCAATGTCCTTTTGCGAGTAAAGGCGCATTTTGCCGTCCGTGCGGCTTGGCTCTACAAGCCCCTCGCGCTCGTATTGCCTTAAAGTTTGCGGGTGAATGCTTAAAACCTTTGCTACAACGCTTATGAGATAGACGGGTTCATCGTAGTTGTGTTCCATTTTTATCCTTTCTTATAGGGCTTTGTTTTGCCAGCCTTTTGCCTTTGTGCAAAGCCTTAGGGCAGCTTTTCTTCTAGCATTTTTTTTAGCTTGTCGTCTAAATCGTCCAAATTCGGCAGCACCACATTTAAAGTAAGATACATATCGCCGTAAATGTCGCTCTTGCGGTTTTGCACGCCGTATCCTTTGAGCCGAATTTTTTGAGCGTTTTTTGAATTTGGCGGGATTTTCACGCTCACTTCTTTGCGTGGGGTTTGCACCTTTATGCTACCGCCAAAAAGCGCGGTTTTTAGGGAAATGTCGCACTTTTTGTATAAGTCATCATCGTCTCTTTCATACTCTGCGCTTGCGCCGAGCTTCACTTGCACGATTAAATCGCCCCTTTGTCCTCCATAAGCCTTGCCCTTGCCCCGAATTCTCAGCTTTTCGCCGTTTTTGATACCGTGCGGAATTTTGATTTTAATGCTTTCGTTATTTACTTTTATGCTTTGCTCTCCGCCCAAAACGCCTATATCAAAGGGGATTAGGATTTCAGCATTTATGTCTAAATCCGCCCCAAAGCCACCTGAAAAGCCAGCATTTGAGCCAAAGCCCGCTCCAAAGCCCCCAGCCTTAAAGCCACCTCCGCCAAAGCCCCCAAAGTTGCGGAAAAGCTCATTTAAAATGTCGCTCATATCCGCTCCGCCAGCACTTCGCGTAAAGTCGCTAAAACTTTGCCCGCCAAACATAGAGTCGCCATACCTGTCATACTGAGCGCGTTTTTTTTCATCGCTCAAAACCTCATAAGCGGCGTTGATTTCTTTGAATTTATCCTCAGCGCCTTTTTCTTTGTTGATGTCAGGGTGATATTTGCGAGCAAGTCGCCTGTATGCTTTTTTTATCTCATCGCTGCTTGCGCCCTTTTGCAAGCCCAAAGTCTCGTATAAACTGCTACTCATAAACTCTTTATCCTTTAAAACTACAAAAATTTCGGCAATTATAACATAAAGTTTAGTGCAAGTCAATCAAGTTTTATAAATTTTTTGATTTAATTTTGATGAATTTTAGCGACTACAAGTTTGAAATTCACGCTCATCAAAGAGCATTTGCTGAATTTGCGCCCAAATTCACGGCTTAAATTTACAAATTTTTGCACGGTTTTAAATTTTTGCAAAGAAAATTTAAAAAATTTCAAAAAATTTGCAAAATTTCATCTTTCATTTACTCTTCGTTTTTTTTTAGGGGGGGGGGGGGCATTATTAGCTTATCTTAATTTTTTAAATTCTCTCACAAAAGATTTAAAAATTTAAGAAATTTTTCTTTACAAAGGACATACTATGGGACAGCTTTTTCAAGGCGTGGTGAGCAATTGCAGTCAAGGCGTGCTTTCAACCACAAGTGGCAAAATCACAACGACTGCTTTTACTCGAAGTGTAGAAGGCTCGATAGACACAACACACCACCACTACACTACCTTTGATATAGACAATATGGGCTTTAAGCTCAAAGGCGACTACCCTTTAAGAGATGGCGATGCAGTCGTTTTTTACGCTGCACCAAGTGGCGGATACTATGAGGTTCAAACGATTAAAAATTTTACAAGGAATTATTTTATTAGAGATAAATTAGCTCCTATGTGGGCTTATCTTATATGGGGAATTCTACTTGCTTGTGGAGCATTTTGGCTTCTTAGTCAGGTGATGACATTTGTGAGAGCAGATTCTATAACAGCAATAGGTGCTTTTCTGTTTGGTGCGTTTTTTGGAGTAACATCTCTTAAATGCTTTATAAAGATGCCAATGGCAAACTACAAAGACAAACAAAACAAAATAATCGAAAACTACAACCCCCGCTTAACACAGGCTGACAACATAGCACTAACACAGGCTCAATTAGCAAATGAAAGCAAAAAAATGCTCAAAGGCGTTTTTCATTTTTAATGGGCTTGCTGAGCTTGCTTTTTTGGGCTTTGGTAAGCGCTTTGGCGACTCTTATGTTGTTTTTGGTGAGTGGAACAATAAACGAAGTAATCAAAGCTCAATGGGCAAAGAGTATTTCGCTTTGGTTTGGAGATAGTGAAAATACACCGATAACTTGGGTTGTCGCTACTCTCGTGCTTTGGGTGTTAAATTTTATCAACAAAAGAAAACAAATCAGCGTTATTTCGATTTTTATGCGTTTGTTTTTAGGGCTTTTGGGCGGTTTTGGGGTATTCTTGGGAGTGTATCTTGCTCTTTATTTGAGTGATAAGAGTTGGCTTGAAACATATAAATGGATAGTGCTTGCTATTTGGCCTATCACTACATCAGTGTTGTGGATATTTGGCGTGTTTGGCTTTATAAGAAAAAGAAAACAAAACAAAATCACTAACTAGCAAGTCAAATAATGCTTGACTAACCTAAAAGCAAATGCGTAGCAGGACAAGCGCATCTTGACAAAGACTTTGAGCAAAAACGGCACAAGAATTTAAAATTTGGCTAAATTTTTAGCAAAAGCCTTAATCTCACGCCCATTTTTGGTATAAATCGTGTGGGATTTCGAGCAAATCAAGCCACTTGCCGATGATGAACTTTCGCAAATCGCTTAAATTTTGCGCCTTAAAATAGCTCGCATATACGGGCGCGGCGATGATAGCGCCCATTTTGGACAGCTTTGTCATCTGTTTGAGCGCAAGCGTGGAAAAGGGCATTTCGCGCACGCACAAAATGAGCTTTTTGCGCTCTTTTAGGGCTACGGCTGCGCCCCTTGTGATGAGCGTGTCGGCAAAGCCGTGCTTTATCTTTGCCAAAGTGTTTAAAGAACAAGGCGCGATGATGGTAGCATTTATGCCAAATGAGCCACTCGCCACGCTTGCGGCTAGGTTTTCATCATCTAAAAACTGCGTTTTTTTTAGCTCAAATTTTTCTTTGCAAAGGGCGATGAATTCATCATTTGCGTTTAAAATTTGTGCTTTAAATTCGCTTTTTTGCTTTTTTGCGTGTGAATTTTTGTCGCTAAAATCGCTTTGCGGGTTTGGAAATTTTGGGGTTGTGAGCTGTGAATTTTCAGCCTGCCACGCTTTATTTTTTTCGCTGTGGCGTAAATTTAAATTCTCCGCCAAAAAGCTCATTTTTGCGCCCTTGCTTGCGATGGCAAAAATCTCATCATCTTGCGTAAATTTTTCCAAAGCATTAAGCAAGCAAAAGCCCAGCTCCACGCCACTTGCTCCGCTTAAACCGACTAAAATTTTCATCTTACACTCGCTTTTTTGCTAAATTTACGCCACAAATTCATTTAGCCCGCTCATTTGCCAAGTAAATTCAGCGCAAATGCTTGTTATTGCAAACTCACTTGATTTTTGCCGACAATTACGGCTTGCAAAACCTTGCCGTCTTTTGTTTTTACTTTTATCGTGTCGCCCTTGTTGCCAGCTTCAAGCGCACTCACATCTACGCTCATCTTTACCTCGCCATCATCAAGCACGGCTTTCATTTTAGCGTCCTTTTTCACAAGATGATTTGCCTTAAACATATTTTTTTTCAAAATTGTGTTTTTCCGCACGCTCGTGCGCGCCACAAGGTCTAAATCATCGTCTTTTTCGATAGCCCCCAGCGGCACTTTGTCAAAGTCATAAAAAATGATATTGTAGTCGCTAGCCTCCAAAATGTCGCCCCTTGACAAGTCTTTGTTAGCTCGCAAAATTTCAAGTTTGCCTTTCACAAAATAACGAAAAAAAACATTTTTTTTGATATTTTCGGGCGTTTTAAATTCAGCCCTTAAATATCCGCTTGCTTTGATGAAGTTGCCCTCGCCAAGCTTGATGAATTCATAAGCGCTGAAATTTTTAGGCAGCGTAGCCGTGTGTAGCTCGACATTGTGAATGATGATTTTAGGATTTTGCGCCTTAAATTCTTGTGCTAGGGCGAATTTCACCTGCTCGACATTTGCCTCTTCGCCCAGCCCAAAGGCACTTGCCAAACACAAAAGTAAGCACAAAAAAACCTTTTTCATCATCAAACCTTTGCTTAATGATACTCACTTTTGCTTAACGCTCGCCCTTTTTGAGCGTAAATTTTACCAAAACAAAGCCTAAAAAGTCGGCACGACATTGCCGCTATACTTTTTAAGGATAAATTCTTTCACTTCTTTGCTTCGCAAAATTTCGTTTATCGCCTTTGTCTTCGCACTTTGAGCGTCCTTTTCGCGCACGACAAAAAAGACAGCATAGGGGCTGTTTTTATCCTCCACAAAAATCGAGTCTTTGGTAGGATTTAGCCCAAAATCAAGCGCGTAGTTTGCATTGATAAGGGCGATATCCACATCATCAAGCGAGCGGGGCAGTTGGGCGGCTTCAAGCTCCCTAAATTTAAGCTTTTTAGGGTTAGTGGCTATGTCCGCTGGGCTTTTGAAATCCTTTGTGGCTTTCATTGTGATGAGTTTCGCCTTTTGCAGCAGCTCAAAAGCCCTGTCTTCGTTGCTCGGGTCGTTTGGAATGCTCACGCTTGCGCCATTTTTAAGCTCATCAAGGCTTTTAAGCGATTTTGAGTAAATCGCCATAGGAATGATAGCTACGCTGTTTATCGCCACGAGTTTCGTGCCTTTGTTGTCGTTGAATGCCTGCAAATAAGGCTTGTGCTGAAAGAAATTCGCATCAAGCTCGCCGTCATTTAGGGCTACATTTGGAATGGCAAAGTCGTTAAACTCCACGATTTTAAGCTCATAGCCCTTTTTAGCGAACAAGGGCTTAGCAAATTCCAAAATCTCGCCAAAAGGCACAGGTGTCGCGCCGATAGTGATGGTTTTATCGTCCTTTGCGCCTACACTTGCAAAGAGCAAGGCAAGGATTAAGAGAAGTTTTTTCATCATATTTCCTTTTGAAAAATAGCATTGTGGCGTGAATTTTGCACTTAAATTCACGCCTTTTGTCAAACAAATTCGCGCCAAATGCTTAAACAAAGGCGAAGAATTTTCGAGCTATTTTCGGGGTTGTGAAGTCAAAAGCGATTGAGACTAGACATTAAAGTCTGTCAATTGAGTTTTTGACAAACTCCCCGAAAAGAGCCGAAAAGAAAAGCCGTTAAAACGCTGGCACCACTGCGCCTTGATATTTCTCATCAATAAAGGCTTTTACCTTTTCGCTTTGCAAAGCCTTGATGAGCGCCTTTGTCTTAGCACTTTCCTCGTTGCCCGCCTTCACTACAAGCACATTCACATAAGGGCTGCTTTTATCCTCCATAACAAGGGAGTCTTCGGTTGGTTTAAGCCCTGCTGCCATTGCGAAATTTGAATTTATCACGGCAAAGTCCGTGTCGTCCAAAGCTCGTGGCATTTGAGCGGCTTCAAGTTCCTTAAAAACAATGTTTTTAGGGTTGCTTACAATGTCAAGCGGCGTTTTAAGCGCACTTTCCTTGAAAGTAACCACGCCTGTTTTAGCGATAATGTCAAGCGCACGGCTTTCGTTTGTCGGGTCGTTCGGCACGGCAATGCTTACGCCATCGCTTACATTCGTAAAACTACTATGCTTGCGTGAATACACGCCCATAGGCTCTAAGTGAATGCCCGCCACGCTGACAAGTGTAGTGCCTTTGTTTTTGTTAAATTCCTCTAAATAAGGGATATGCTGAAAGAAATTCGCATCAAGCTCCCCGCTGTCAGTGGCTAGGTTGGGTTGGATATAGTCGTTAAATTCCTTAACGACAAGCTCAAAGCCCTCATTTGCCAAATCCGTCTTGACGAATTCTAAAATTTCAGCGTGTGGCACGGGTGTCGCACCTACGGTGATGGTTTGAGACACTGCGCTAGCGTTGTTTGCGCTGGCGTTTGCCTCGCTGCCTTTTTTATCCGCTGTATCTCCACAACCGATAAAAGCCAAAAGCCCAAATGCTAGGGCAAATTTGAAAAGTTTTTGCATAATGCTGTCCTTTTGGGTAAAATGTGCGTGAATTTTACATTTTTTTGTTAAATTTTTGCTGAATTTTGCGAAAAATTTGATAAAAATTTAATCAAAATTTAAGCCTTTGCGCGCAAAACTCTCTCAAAGGCTCATTTTTTCGTCATCTTGTAAAGCACATTGCCACACATTTGTATGAACTGCACCAGCACGAGCAGCAGCACGACGGTTTCTATCATAATGTCCGTGCGAAAGCGTTGGTAGCCATATCGCACCGCCACATCGCCCAGCCCGCCGCCGCCAACCGTGCCTGCCATAGCCGAAAAGCCCACTACGATGATGAGCGTGAGCGTTATGCCATTTATCAGGCTTGGCAAACTCTCCACGAACATTACTCTAAAAATGACTTGTGTGTCGCTTGCTCCGTAGCTTTTAGCCGCTTCGACAATGCCCCCATCGACTTCTTTAAGGGCTGATTCTATCATCTTCGCTAAATACGGGGCTATGCCAAGCGTGAGTGGCACGATAGTAGCGGTAGTGCCGATACTTGTGCCAACGATAATGCGCGTAAGTGGCATCAGCACGATGATTAAGATGATAAAAGGAAAGCTACGCACGATATTGACGAAAAAGTCCAAAGTGTTGTAGGCAACGGAGTTTTCGCGCAAGCCGCCCTTGTCCCAAATCGCAAGCAAAACGCCCGGGATTATAGCGAGCAAAAAGCCCAAAAATGTCGAAACAAGGCTCATATAGAGCGTTTCAAGCAAGGCTGGATACAAAATCATCATAAAGTTGTCTAAAATTTTTTCAAGCATTGTTTGCCCTTTTTTGTGAATTTTTGCGTAAATTTTGCTCTAAAATGCAAATTTTACAAAATTTAAGTTAAGTTTTAGAAATTTTATGCCATTTTGTAAATTTTCGCCCTTGCAAGCTAAATGATGAAAAAGTAGCAAAACTGCGCAGCAAGCCACGAAAAAGTGGCGTTTTACTCCTAAAAATTCAAGCAAAAGTATGAATTTGCCATACTAAACACTCTTGCGTGATACTGACTTGTTTTTTGTCATACTGAGCGTTAGCGAAGTATCCAAAAACTCTTTGCATTGTCATACTGAGCTTTCGCAAGAAAGCGAAGTATCCATAAATTCAAAGCGTGCC
>OARB01000059.1_pt1 | contig 18958 bp, 23 predicted proteins | sample 1475561 | NCBI WGS metagenome assembly OARB01 (sample SAMEA3360673, study PRJEB22359) | human gut metagenome | biome: ENVO:urban biome; feature: ENVO:human-associated habitat; material: ENVO:feces | place: Bangladesh | collected 2011
AAGCAACTTGCAAACATAATCAAAGAAAAAACCTGTCTTGTCATTTTGAGCCTTTTGCAAAAAGGCGACCCAACGGGTTGCAAGGCGTAGCCGTAGTAAAATCGACATTGTCATATTGAGCGTTAGCGAAATATCCACGCTTTGAATTTATGGATACTTCGCTTCGCTCAGTATGACAAGACAAGGCGCAATGACAAGGGTTTTGAGATACTTCACTTTGCTACGCAAAGTTCAGTATGACAAGGACTAAGTCAGCAAAGGTAAAATTAGAGATTTGCTTGAATTTCTGTGGCAAAGTTTGCTTAAATTTATGGATTGCCACGCTTGCTTTGCTCGCTCGCAATGACACGCAAAAAGCAAAAAGTCCAAAAAATCCTTATGACAAAAAGTCTCGGCAAAAATCTCCCAAATTTTTTGCAAAACCTCAAAAAAGCTAACAAGCCCCAAAAAAGCTTTAAACCTCAAAAAAAGCCCTAAAAACTTCAAAACTCCCAAAAAATTTATCCCAGCCATCACCCCGCACGCTTTTTGATAAGGGCGTTGAAAAAGGGGCTTGGCGAAAAATAAATTTTACTCTTAAAAAATGGCATAGTAAAAAATAAATTTTACTCTTAAAAAAGGGCTTAATAAAAAATAAATTTACCCTTTAAAAAAGGCTGAGTAAAATCAAATTTTACTCTTTTTTGTCCCAGCAAAGAACGGTTTTGCCCTCATCATCTGTGGTTACATCGCCCATAGCCATTATGTTAAAGCCCGCATCGACATAGTGAATTTCGCCTGTTACGCCGTTTGCAAGCTCACTTAACAGATACATAGCCGAATTTCCCACATCATCAATGCTGACATTTCGTTTGAGTGGCGAATTCAGCTCGTTGTAGCGCAAAATCATCTTAAAATCTCCTATCCCGCTCGCCGCAAGAGTTTTGATAGGTCCTGCTGATATGGCATTTATGCGAATTCCACGCAAGCCCAAATCCCGTGCAAGATAACGCACACTGCTTTCAAGTGCAGCCTTTGCCACGCCCATTACATTGTAATGTGGCACGAATTTCACTCCGCCAAGATAGCTTAAAGTAAGGATAGAACCGCCCTCTTTCATCACGGGCAGCACAGCGCGCGTAAGCGCTAACAGCGAATAAACAGAAGTTTGCATAGCGACATTAAAGGCATCTTTGCTTGTTTCAACAAATTCGCCATCAAGTGCTTCTTTTGGTGCGTAAGCCACAGCGTGCAGCACAAAGTCAAGCTCGCCAAAGTCCGCTTTGAGCTTGTCTGTGAGCGCACTTAAATGTGCCTCGTTATTGACATCAAGTTCATAAACAAGCTTTGAGTCAAATTCCTGCGCGATAGGCTCAACGCGCTTTTGTAAAGCCTCGTTTAAGTAGGTAAAAGCGAGCTTTGCGCCCTGTGCGTGGCAGGCTTTTGCTATGCCATACGCGATTGATTTGTTGTTTGCGACCCCTACGATGAGTCCTTTTTTGCCTTGCATTAACATTTTTTATCCTTTGATGAGTTTGATGAAATTGCTTGCTTTAAGTGCGGCTGAGCCGATAAGAACGCCGCTACAATGCTGTAAAGCTAAAATTTCTTTGATACTGCTTTCATTGACACTGCCCCCATAAAGCAACTTTGCGCTTGTTTTTTCGCGCAAAAAGGCTAAAATTTCGCCTATGTCTTTTAAATCCGCACTCACTCCCGTGCCGATAGAGTAAATAGGCTCGTAAGCGATGATGAGCTTATCATACTCTAAATCCACGCTTTCAAGCTGTGTGCTTAAAAACGCCTTTGTTTTGCCATCGTTTTTAACTTGGGCGTTTTCGCCCACGCAAAAGATGATTTGATAGCCTTGTGCTTTGGCGAAGTCAAATTTAGCCTTGATGAGCTTTTCGCTTTCAGCAAGCAAAACTCGCCGCTCTGAATGTCCAATTAAAACGCACTCAATGCCAAATTCGTCTAAATGCTCTTTGCCGATTTCGCCTGTGAATGCGCCGTTTATGCAAGGGTAGAAATTTTGCGCGCCTTGTGTGAAATTTAACGCCTTTGAAACAAAGGCGACACTTGGGGGGAAAACGATGATTTCATCGCCGTTTGCGTGCGTTTTTAAAAAGGTATTTAACTCATCAGCATAATTTTCAAAACTTGCTTTGTTGTGGTTGCACTTTAAATTTGCCGCGTAAATCATTCATTATCCTTTACTCGCAAGGGTTTTACGCCGGGCAGTTCTTTGCCCTCGATAAGCTCCAAGCTCGCCCCGCCGCCTGTTGAGATAAAAGTCATCTCATCAGCATCATCAGCACGTGCGACAACATCGGCTGTGTCGCCGCCGCCGATAACCGTGGTAGCGTGGCTTTCGCTGATATAATGGCTCATTTTTAGGCTACCCTTGCTGAATTTGTCGATTTCAAACACGCCCATAGGTCCGTTCCACCAAATCGTTTGCGCATCAGCAATGGCTTCTTTAAAAAGCCTTGTTGTCGCAGGTCCTATGTCAAGCCCCATCCAGCCGCTTGGGATTTCTTGGCAAGGCACGAATTTCATCTCCGCATCTTGTGAGCAAGCTTGGGCGGCTACGACATCGACAGGCAGGTAAATTTTCACGCCTAAATTCTTACCCTTGATGAGAATTTTGCTCGCCTCTTCGATAAGCTCGTCCTCTAAAAGAGAGTTGCCTATGTCAAAGCCTAGTGCTTTGAGAAAGGTAAAAGCCATACCGCCGCCGATGATGAGTTTATCGACTTTTGGGAGCAAATTCGTAAGGGCTTGCAGCTTGCCGCTTACCTTTGAGCCGCCGACAACAGCGACAAAAGGACGAGCGGGCTTTTTGATGAGATTTTCAGCAAAGGCGATTTCTTTTAAGAGCAAAAAGCCAGCCCCGCGGTGATTTTCATCAAAAAATTTAGTGATAGCCTCCACACTTGAATGCGCCCTGTGGCACACGCCAAAGGCATCGTTGATATAAATTTGAGCCATATTTGCTAAATTTTGGGCTAAATTCTCATCGTTTTTCGTTTCGCCCTTTTCAAAGCGTAAATTTTCAAGCATTAAAATCTCGCCAGCCTTTAAATTTGCGGCTTTTTTTTGCGCGTCCTCGCCTACTATGTCTTTGGATAGGGCGATTTCTTTGTGAAGTAGGCGCGAAAGCCTTTTGGCTATGGGTTCGAGTGAGTATTTAGCGTTGATTTCTTTTGGGCGTCCCAAATGAGAAGCCAAAATCACGCTGCAACCATTGTCTAAACAATACCTTATCGTAGGGATAGCCGAGCGAATGCGCCTGTCATCGGTTATGTTTAAAAACTCATCTTGCGGGACATTGAAATCACAGCGGATAAACACCTTTTTGTCTGCTAAATTTAAATCCTTTATCGAAATAATATCGCTCATCGCATCACCCACACAGCCATATCTACAAGACGAGATGAATAACCCCATTCATTATCATACCAAGCGATGACTTTAACAAAATCATCGCAAATCACTCGTGTCAAATCACTTGCCACAACCGCTCCATAAGAAGAGCCGATGAAATCAGAACTCACGCGCTCATCATCATCGACCATTAAAAAGCCTTTTAAATTTGAATTTGCTGCCTTTCTAAACGCTTCATTGAGTTCATCTTTGCTTGTTTTTTTGCCAAGCTGTGCTGTTAAATCCACGCTTGATACATCAATCACAGGCACGCGCATACTCTGCCCGTGCAATTTGCCGTCAAGCTCTGGCATAACAAGTTTCATCGCCTTTGCCGCCCCTGTTGAGGTGGGGATTATGTTTTGTGCGGCTGCGCGTGAGCGCCTTTTGTCGCGCGCTTTTGCATCGATGAGACTTTGCCCGTTTGTGTAGGCGTGAATGGTGCTCATCAAGCCCTTTTGTATGCCAAAATTATCCTGCAACACGCGACAAACAGGACCCAAGCAGTTTGTCGTGCAGCTAGCGTTTGAAATGATAGGCTCGCCCTTATACAAGTGCGCATTCACACCCAGCACAAAAGTAGGCGTGCTATCCTTTGCGGGAGCGGACATAATGACTTTTTTAACGCCCTTGTCGATGAATTTTTGGCATTTTTCCATAGTTAAATGTGCGCCCGTGCATTCTAGCACCACATCAGCGCCACATTTAGCAAAGTCTAAATCGCTGATTTCACGGCTTTTGAAAACCTTGATTTTCTTGCCGTTGATGAGTAAATCATCGCCCGCAACGCTTACTTGCCCAGCAAAAGCCCTATGCACGCTATCATACTCAAACAAATAGCGCGTAAGCTCTATGTCTGTGGTGTCATTTATCGCCACTAGCTCGACATCACTTCGAGCTAAAATGATACGAGCCACGCACCTACCGATACGCCCAAAGCCATTTATCGCAATTTTTGTCATTGATTTAACTTCCTTTAAATTTTAATGCTAGAATTTTACAAAAAAAAGGTTAAATTTTTGATGAAAATCGCACTTTTTGGCGGAAGTTTTGACCCGCCACATTTAGGACACGCTAGCGTTGTAGAAAATGCCCTGAAAAGCCTAGATATAGACAAACTCATCATTATGCCTACCTTTATAAACCCCTTTAAATCGGGCTTTTTCGCTGATGAAAAACGCCGATTTGCGTGGGCGCAAAGGGTTTGGGGGGATTTAGAGCGGGTAGAAATTTGTGATTTTGAGATAAGACAAAACCGCCCTGTGCCGAGCATTGAAAGCGTTTTATACCTGCAAAAGCTCTATAATCCAAGCAAATTTTACCTCATCATCGGGGCTGACCACTTGCAAAGCCTTGAAAAATGGCACGAATTTGATAGGCTCAACACCCTTGTGGAATTCATCATCGCCAAAAGAGGCAAGATAGCCGTGCCGCCAAATTTCAAGCAACTCAACACGCAAATTGACATTTCATCGTCATTGATAAGGGCGAATTTAAGCGTGAGCGACATTTGCCCGCAGATTGCTGACGAGGCAAGGCGGTATTATGCGAATTTAAGCAAGGAGACAAGGTGAAAGAACGAGTAGAGGCGATAAGGCGGATTTTGGACGAGAAAAAGGCTGAATTTATCGAGCTTTTTGATATGAGAGGCGGGGATTATTTCGTGGATTTCGTCATCATCGCTACAACGATGAGCCAGAAACACGCTCTATCTTTAATCGATGAGCTAAAAACAGCCTTAAAGCCCTTAAATGAGGACTTTTTAAACATACAAAGCTCAGAAGAATGGAGCGTTATTGATTTAGGCGACATTATCATACACCTTTTAAGCGAAACCTACCGCGCCAAATACCGCATAGAAGAGCTTTTAAGCGAGCTTAAAAGGCTACAATGACACTGCAATGGCACTTGCGATGACACTGCGTGGCGTTAAAATTTATTCATTTGCCTTAAAACAAAGCTGAATTTAGAGGATTTTAAGTATCCTGTCAAGGTGTGGCGCAAGGAAAATGGGCATTTGCTGCTGACTTTTTTTAACAAATTCACAAAAGAGCTTGAATTTGCAACCAAATCAAGCGTAGGCAAGCCGATGAATGACAACGCCAAAGCCCTTTTTAGCGCAGAACAAATCGCTATCATCAGCGAATTTTGCAAGGGGCAAAACGCCACTTGTTTGTGGGAGGTTATCAGCAAAAAAGACGACAAACACCCCATAGTTTATGATGATGAGGCGGTTTTTTTACTCAATGTCGTGGAAAATGTGGAGCAAGAACGGCTTTTAGACTACAAACTTGCTGACATTTTGGGCGGTGCTGCTAGGGGAGTTTTAAAGGACAAAGCACTTTTGGGCGAAATTTCAAATTTAGATGAGTTAAAGTCCTATGTAAAGGACTTTTTCGCAAGCTGGGAGATAGAGTATGATGGCGTGGTTTTAGAGGGCGCAAATGGCGTTAAACTCAAACTCAAAGGCAACTTTTATCAGCTTAAAAAAATGCTTCGGGCTTGTTCGGGCGGCGGGTTTCCTAAATTTAGCCACAGCAAAGAGTTAGAAAAACTTGCCCTTAAAGCCATATCTTTGGGGCTTTTGCCAAAATGGCGTGAGCTGAGCGTGGAGCAGGTAGCAAATTTACGCGAGTAGGGTTTGCAAAGGCTTGCCAAAAGCGCAAGTAGCGATAAAATTCACGCCTTAAAAGTGCGAGTAAAAGCAAATTTAAGCGCATAAAAGCGTGTTGTGAGCGTTTTTAGGGCTTATTTTTTTCAAGCAGTTTTTTTAAGATGAGTTTTCCTACCTCAACGCCGGGCTGGTCGTAGGTGTTGATACCAAGCATTATGCCACAAGCTGAGGTAAAAAGCTCATAATGATACATTAAATACCCTGCGTGCCACGCATCAAGCCTTTCAAGCTCTATCAAATCCACGCTTAAATTCTCAGCCCTTAAAGCCTGCAAAGTCGCATCGCACTGCGCGTTTAAAAGGCTGTGTAAATTCACGCCATTTGCAAAATCACAACCCTGCAAAAACGGCAGGCTAAATTCAGGCACGGCTGGGGATTTGTCAGCATTTAGCACCTTTAAAAAGGTGATGGTTTTGTCCTTTGGTCCTTCCATTATGAGCTGCAAAAAGCTGTGCTGGTCGCGCGCGCCGATGAGAGCGATGGGCGTAAGCCCTACTCGCTTGTAGCCTTGCTTTTTGCCAAGACTTTCAGCGATGAGCTGGACAAACCATTCATTAAAGCCCTTAAAAGCGTCTCCATAGCTGAAAAGCACATTGATATGGGCATTTTTGTGCGTGCAGTAATGGTAGGCTTTTTGCAAAATTTCATCTTTTTTGTGCATGAAAAAGTCCTCATAGCAAGCCTTTGCGCCCTCTAAAAGCCCTTTTGCGTTGTAGCCACAAATGACAAGCGGCACTATGCCTATGGCTGAAAGCACGCTGAAACGTCCGCCCACATTTTGCGGGACAAAAAAGCTGTAAATTCCAAGCTTGTCGCCTAACTGATGAAGCTTTGAATTTTTATCGGTGATAAAGACAAAATGCTTTTTTAGCTCGCTGTTTTCGAGCTTAAAATGCGCTATTAAGAGCTTAAAAAGCGACACTACCTCGATAGTCGTGCCTGTTTTACTTGAAATGATAAAAAGCGTGTCTTTTAAATTCAGCTTTTTTATGGTTTGGGTGAAAGTGTGCGATGAAGTGTTGTCGATGATGAAAAGTTCGCGTTCATTGCTCTTTTCGTCAAACAAAAAGTCTTTTAACGCCTTTACGCCACAGCTTGAACCGCCCATTCCTATGAGCAACACTTTTTTGATATGCTCTTTGTCTTTGATGAATTTTTCGCTTTCTTTGATGAGCGCGAGCGAAGTGTCCATAAGATGATAGTAGCCTACCTCGCCACTTTGGCGTTCATCGTTCATTCTGCTTGCATAAGCTAAAATGCCGTTTAATTTTTCTTTTTCAAAAAATAGCGTGTGTTTTAGCATAGACTTTTCTTGTAAAAATAATTTGTCGCTTCCACAAAGCCCTCCACAGAGCCACAATCAAAGCGTTTGCCTTGAAATTTATAAGCTAAAACCATTCCATTTGTTGCCTGTGCTAAAAGTGCGTCAGTAAGCTGAATTTCGCCGTTTTTGCCCGCCTTTGTGTTTTGCAAAATGCCAAAAATATCAGGCGTTAAAATGTAGCGCCCGATGATAGCAAGGTTGCTTGGGGCTTCTTTCACGCTTGGCTTTTCTACCATTGAATTTACCATTATAATGTCATCTTCCACAGCATTTCCCGCGACAACGCCGTAGTTTGAAATCTGCTCTTTTGGCACTTCCATCACCGCAACAATGGTGCAGCGGTATTTTTCATAAATTTTTACCATTTGCGCCATCACGCCCAAACCTTCTTCATTGACACACAAATCATCAGCTAAAATCACCCCAAAGGCTTCGTCCTGCACAAGCGCCTTGCCTTTAAGCACGGCATCGCCTAAACCGCGCATTTCATTTTGCCTTGTAAAGGTAAAGGTGCAGCGGTTGATGAGCGTGCGAATTTCAGCGAGCAAATACTCTTTTTTTGTGCCTGAAATTTGATGCTCTAACTCATAACTTATGTCAAAGTAATCCTCCAAAGCCCGCTTGCCGCGCCCCGTTACAAAGCCCATAGTGTCCATACCAGCTTCTAAGGCTTCATCAACCCCATAATGAATCAGCGGCTTTGTGAGTATGGGAAGCATTTCTTTTGGCAGGGTTTTGGTGGCGGGCAAAAAGCGCGTGCCGTATCCTGCTGCGGGAAAGATACAAGTTTGAAGCATAGTGTGTCCTTTTGCTGAATTTATCAAAAATTTAGGGTTGATTATAGCAAATTTTTGGTTATTTTACAAAAAAATTTAATTTTGCCTTTTGTTTGTTGTCATCGTGGATAAATTTTGCAAAAATGGCACGACAAGGGGTAGAATTTGGGTAGAATTTAAGTGTTTTGTTGATTGTCCGCAGGGCTAACTCACACCCCCGCTTTCGCGGGGGAGACTTTAATAAGCCTTGACAATTATTACACAAAGTAGTATAATAACCACCAAGATGAGTTGGAACGACATTCTCATCACCTCATTTCTGGGGCGAGATTTAGCCGTCAGGGTTGCAGCCCTGCGGCTAACCCCACTTGCCATTATATCCACAAAGCTTAAATTTATGATGAATTTGCGTTGCTTTTTAACCCTTTGCCGTTGATGAGATAAATCGCGCAAATTGCCAAAGCCGTGCCAAAAAGCGTGAGTAAGGACGGCTTTTCTCCAAGCACGAAATAACTGCAAATCAAAGCACTTGCAGGCACGAGCAGCATAAAAGAATTCGCCTTTGCCGAGCCAAGCTCTTTGATACCAAGATAATAAATGCTTGTCCCCACAAGTGTCGATAAAATCGCCACGCAAAAAAGATGAAACCAAAAGCGCAAGGGCGCTTCAAAGAGAAAATAAGTCGCAGGCTCAAACCAAATCGGCACGAAAGCCACAAGGCTAAAAAGCGTAATGTAAAAATTCATCACCAAAGGGTTGGTGCGGATTTTTTGAGTGAAAATGCTCATCAAAGCCCAGTCAAAGGCGCACAGGACAAAAAAGGTGTTAAATTTGCCAAACAGCTCATCAACAGAGCCTAAATTCAGCAAGAAAAAGCCGCTGATTATCCCCAAGCAAAGCCCGATGATTTCGTTTTTTGGCACTTTTTGCAAGCTACGCTTTTGCCAAAAGATGATGAAAAGCACGAGCAAATAAGTAAAAATCGGCGTGAGCGTGGTAACAAGCACACCGCCCTTGCCCGCTTGCCCATAATTAAGCGCAGCAAAGTAAAGCACGGAGTAGATGACATTGCAAATGCTTGCCAGCACTATCCATTTGATGAATTTGCGCGGGGTTGTGAGCGGAATTTTTAGGATTAAAAGCAAAACAAACAAGCCCACAAGCACAAAGAAAAATCGCCAAAACGCTATGGTATAAGCATCGCTGTAAGCTACTAGCACCTTTGAGCTAGCCCACGACAAGCCCCAAAAAAACATAGCCAACGCCATTAAGGCGTAGAAAATTTTAGGCGAATTCATAGGGTGATTGTATAATTTTTTGCTTGCAAATTCAATGCTTTTGCACGGCTTTTGTGAATTTTAATCCAAAAGCGTCAAGGATTTATCCCGCTAGCGTTGTCTTGACTTGAAGTGGTGTTGTTTGGGTCGTTAAGCGAGGTGTTGAAATTTGAATTTGCAGGATTTTGGTTCAAATCATTTGAATTTGCCTCACTAATAGCTTTACTTTGCGGCTTTGTCGCGTTGTTTTCTCGCACTTCTTTGATGAGCAAGGTTAGCTCGCTTGCCTTTTTTGGCTCCATTTTAGAAAGCACGCTTGAAATTTTGCGTGATTCTAGGGTGAGGATTACCTTTGTAGCCTCGCTTGCTGGCATTTCGTTCAACACTTGCGCCACAGCAGCATCTTTCATCTGTGAGTAAATCTCTTGCACCCTGTCGCCTTTTTTCTTGTCGATTTCCTCTAAACTCTGGCGGTTCATCATCATAATGCGTTCGTTTTCCGCCCTTGTCGCTTCTATCTTTGCCAAAGTCGCGTTTATGTCGCGTTCTTTTCGCACCAAATCGTCCATTTTTTGCTTTTGCAGGGCTTCAAATGAGCTTTTGTAAGCTTCTAAGGCTTGTTTAGCTTCGTTTGCCTGTCTTGTTTGGATTTCAAGCTGACGGCGTTTGTTTTCAAGGTAGCGTTCCTCATCGCTTGCGCTAAATGAAAAATTTGCGCTCAAAACAAGCAACAAAAAAGCGATTTTAAGCCTCTTCATTTTCTTTCCTTTCTCTAAAAAACTTGCTCGTGGCTATGTCATCAAGTGCCTTTTGCTCGGCTTTTGCAAGCTGTTTTTGATACTCTTTTAAATCCTGAGTTTCCAAATACTTGATTTTTTCGTAATTTAAATGCGCGTTTTTGTAAAGGTGCTGATAGTGGTTGCACTCGTTTTTGGAGAGATTTACGCGCTCTTGGGCGGCGTCTTTAATGTCTTTGGCTATGTTTTTAAAGCTCAAACTCTCCCTTAAAAGCTGCACTGAGCCACTTTGTGGCAAGGATATGCTCAAATACTCAGCTTTTGCTTGCATTAAGGCTGCTTCGTTACTGCGCTGCCTTTGCTTTGCGGCTGCTAGGTTGTTCTCAGCCTTGTCAAGCTCTTGCTTTTTGATTTTCACCACTTGCGAATACTTGCTTTTCATAGGACTATGGTGTCATCTCTTTCTGGGCTTGTGGATATGTATTTGACTTTCACGCCCGTTAAATCCTGCAAAGCCTCGACATAGGCTTTGGCATTTTGTGGCAAATCGCTAAATTTACGCACCTTGCTTACCTTGTCCCAGCCCGCAAATTCAGCATAAATGGGCTTGACATTTTGCAAATCATAAGGCACGAAATCAATCTCTTTGCCCTCATACTCATAAGCTCGGCAAATTTTCACCTTTTCAAAGCCATCTAATACATCAAGTTTCATCAACGCAAAGCCATCAAGCCCGTTTAGCCTTGCCGTGTAGCGCACAGCCACAGCATCAAACCAGCCACAACGCCTTTTGCGCCCTGTGCTGACACCGATTTCTTTGCCGATTTGCGCGATTTTCTCGCCCGTTTGGCTTAAATCCTCGCTTGGAAAAGCCCCATTTCCCACGCGCGTGGCGTAGGCTTTGATAATACCGATGATAGTGCCTGCATCTTTTGGATTTAACCCTAAACCTGTCAAAGCCCCTGCTGATATGGTGTTGGAGCTTGTAACGAAAGGATAAGTGCCGTGGTCTATGTCAAGCATAGAGCCTTGTGCGCCCTCCACAAGCACCTTTTTGCCGCTACTTAAAGCCTGCCACAGCATTTGCGTGGTGTCGGCGATGAAAGGGGCTAGGATTTCTTTATACTGCTGCAAGTCTTGCAAAAGTGAATTTGCGCTTGGAATTTCTATGTTTAAGCCCTTGAAAAAGGCGGTATTGTCTTTAAAGTCATTCATTAGGGCTTCGCAAAGTTTCTTTGGCTCTAAAAGCTCGCTCACTCGGTGTCCTGCTCGGCTTACCTTGTCCGCATAGCTCGGTCCTATGCCCCTGCCTGTCGTGCCTATGGCTTGGTTGCCCTTTTTTTGCTCTCTTGCCTTGTCGATGAGCGCGTGATGAGCTAAATTTAAATGCGCCCTATTGCTGACATAAAGGTGGTTTTTCAGCTCTTTAAACTGCGACATTTCGTCTATAAGGGCTTCTGGGGACACTACAACGCCGTTACCGATGATATTTACGCACTTTTCGTGTAAGATACCTGAGGGGATTAAGTGCAGCGCGTAACGCACGCCATTTACCCAAATCGTATGCCCAGCGTTGTGTCCGCCACCACTTCGGCACACAAAATCATACTCCGCACACAGCCTATCGACTATCTTGCCCTTGCCCTCATCGCCCCACTGCACGCCTACGACAATATCTGCTTTACTCATTTTCGCTCCATTTTTTGCTCACATTGTAGCATAAAAGGCTTATTTTGCCAAATTCTTTGGTATAAATCATACAAATAAGCGTAAAATTTTATACTTTGAGTGCAAAAATTACACTAAAATTCAGCTTTTTGTAAATTTTTACTCTTAAATTCAAACTTAAAGCTGAATTTCACGCCCAAAAAAGGGCTTGAAAAAAGCGTTTGTCGCCTTTACACAAGCCCTAGCCTTTACTCAAAATCTTTTTTAGGATGCACGAAAATGCTGTCTCTAAACACTTCGATTTTTGGCTCATCAACCGCATAAGCGCGAATTTCTATCGGCAAAATCGTGTCTTTGTCGCTGAATTGAGCTAAATTTTTGTTGGCTTGCAGCTCCACGACTTGAAAGGTTTGCTTGCCAGCCCTTAATTTAAAGGGCTTTGTGGGGCGCACTATGCTTAAAGCGTCCTTTTTGCCATCAACTCTTACTTCAAAATAATAGCTATGCTCTTTTTTATCGGTATTGTGAAACAAAAACCTATACGCATTTCTTACCACTGCACCATCTTCGCTTTTCTTTATGCTGTAAAGCTCGGTATCTCGGTTAATGTCAAGTAGCATATACTCTTTTTTGCTGCTCATTACGCTAAATGCGATGATGACGATGAGCAAAACCACGCAGTAAGCGATAGTGCGAAAGCGTAGGTATTTCGTAGGCACGCGTTTTTGGGTAGCTTCAAAGCTCGTCCAGTTGATAAGACTTGCTCGTCCGAGTTTAGCCTGCACGACAGAACAAGCGTCCGCGCACTCTAAACAATTTATACATTCAAGCTGCATACCGCGCCGAATGTCAATGTGCGTAGGACATATCGCCACACAGGCTTCACAGCCTATACACTCGCCTTGTGGTGGCTTTTTGTAAAGTTTTGTCGCGCCCTCAAACACCTTGCCGCCGCGGTTTTCATCATAAATAACTTGCAAGGTATTTGTGTCAAACATAACGCTTTGCACCCTTGCATAAGGGCAAATATACACGCAAAAATTCTCTTGCAAAAAGCAAATATCAAGCGTAAAAAGCAAGCTCGCGATGATGAGAATGCCTAGCAAAAGCCTATGTTCTGCGGGGTTTTGAATGTAAGCAAAAAAGTCCTCAGGTGGCACAAAATACCAAAGCAAGTTGCTTACAGCCACAAGCGCGATAGCGTAAAAAAGGCACACGGCGATGAATTTCTTAAAGCCGTTTGCGCCGCTTAATTTTTGCTTGTTTTTGATGGAGCTATGAATTTTAAGCAATTTGGTTTGAATCAAATCCCTAAAAATCACGCGGAAAATGCTCTGCGGACAAGCCCAAGCGCACCAAATACGCCCTGCTAGCGTGGTAACGAAAAATATCGTCAAAAAAAGCCCGATAAGCACAAAGGGCATCAAATAAAGCTCTTGCGTGTCAAAGCTTATGAAAAACAAGTCAAGTCGCTTGTGGTCAAAGCTGAGTAAAAAGAAGTGGTTGCCGTTGATACGCACGAAAGGCAGCGTGAGCGCTACTAAGGCGATGAGCGCATAGGCGAAATAACGCTTTTTAGCGTAGTTTGTGATATGTGGGCGCATACTCGCACACGAAGAGCTGGAATTTGCGCCTTGCGAGCTTGCGCTTTGAGTGTTGTTTGGTTCTTGCATTTTTGTCCTTTTGGCTTAAATCAAACTTTAAGGCTTGATTTAAGGTTTTAAATTTAAAATTTTAAGCAAATTTAAGTCAAATTTTGCTTTTTGATTTAAAATCGCTTAAATTTTTGTAAATTCTAACTCAATTTTCGTTTAATTTTGCTATCATTTTGTCAAATTTATGAAAATCCTTGTGTAACTTTGTCGCATTGTAACAAAAATTCAAACTTTTTCCTTGACAAAGACCTAAATTTAGCTATAATATGCTTTTAACGAACTTGAAATTTAAGGATAAATAATGAAAGCAATCATCACAGCACTAGGCTTTGCCTTGCTTGTAAGCGGGTGTGCGGGAAGCTTTGAGAAGTATTTTGACCAACAGCAACAAAACGGATACAGCGAACAGGATTATTACGCTGATGATGGCTATGTCGTGCAAGAAGAAATCGTGCAAGAACCAGCCGTAACCTACACGCCCACAGAAGAAGAGTGGCAATGGGAGCGTGTAAATTGCGCTTATGCGCCCATCGCAGAGGACGCTAATGTCGATACGCAAGGCTGCGGCAACCCTTATGGCGTAACGATTAGGGCGCGAAATTTAAAGGTTGCTTACTATCGATATTTAGCTTATGACAGGCAAAGCGAGTATCCGCTTTATCACAGGCTTGTCAAAAAGTTGCCACAAAATGACTACACTTACAACTACAAGCCAAGCGCGCTTGATGATGACTGGTTTGGCACAAAATACGAGTATAAAGGCGCTAAACAGCTTTTTATCACCATACAAGATGAAGATTGCAGACACCAGCAAGATTATCTTAAATTTTACGATTTGGGTAATGGCAAGGTGAGAATCATCAGCGCACAGGACCCGTGCTGATTTGCTTAAATGAATTTCGCGCTCAGCTAGGGTGCGAAATTTATCTTAAATTCATCGCTTAAATTCAGCTTTCTTTTTAAATTCAGCAATTTGCTTTTTTAAATTCGGCTTTAAATTCATCGTTATGCTTGAATTTTTCTTAAATTTGCCTTTTTTTGAATTCGCCTTAAAATTCATCATTGTTTTTTAAAATTGCTTTTAAAATTTAGATTTTTTTTGAATTTGCCTTTAAATTTATCTATGTTTGTGTGAGTGTGTAGGCTTTTGCTGACGATTTTACCTTTTGCAATGAATGCGAATTTTTGATGAAATTTAAATTTTGGGGCAAAAATTTTTTGCATTTGTAATTTTGCGTTTAACTTTTTAGGTTAAATTTACGCTCAGATTTTATTTTGGAGGAAAAAATGAGTCTTTATGAAAGAGATTATGCCCGTCAGGGCGAACAAACCCGTGAAAGCTCCGCGCTTTCAGCCTTTATCAAGCAAACTTACCAGCTTTTTGCGGCTTCGCTTTTGGCTGGGGCTGCGGGAGCTTATGTGGGCGTGCTTTACGCTGTGCCTATCTTTGCTAAACTTGGAATGGCTGCGCCTTTTATCATTTTAGGCGTGGCTTTGGTGCTGTTTTTTGCGATGAGAGTGAGCTTACACAAAAGCCCGCTCAATCTCGTGTTGCTCTTTGCCTTTACTTTCATCTTGGGGCTTGGGCTTACGCCGCTTTTGTATGCGGTTTTGGCTTCAACTAACGGCGGCGTGATAGTCGCGCAAGCCTTTGCGCTCACAGCTGTGGCTTTTGGGGCGTTAAGCATTTTTGCGATGAACACAAAGCGCGATTTTACCACTATGGGAAAAATGCTTTTCATCACGCTCATCGTGGTGATTTGCGCGATGATTATCAACATTTTCACGCAAAGCCCTGTGTTTGCGCTTGTGATTTCATCTGTGGCGGCGATTTTGTTTAGCTTTTACATTTTGTATGATACGCAAAACATTATCCGCGGCAACTACGCTCACCCTATCGAAGGCGCTGTGGCTTTGTATTTGGACTTTATCAATCTTTTTACAAGCCTGCTTCAAATTTTAGGGCTTACAAATCGCGAGTAAAGCCGCTTACCCTTATCGCACGGCTTTTTGTCGTGTGATAAGGCGCGTTTTGGCTTATCGTGGCAAAAAATTTCACATAAATTTAAAACTTTTTTAAAATCCGCCTTAAATTTAAGGATTTTTCGCTACAATACCTTTTTCAAAACAAAATTCAAAGGAAATTTATGACAAGCGTTTTTATCGTATTTCAAGTGCTTTTAGTGGTGTTTATCACTATCGCGGTGCTTTTGCAAAAGAGTTCAAGCATAGGGCTTGGCGCGTATAGCGGGAGCAATGAAAGCCTTTTTGGGGCAAAGGGACCTGCGGGATTTTTAGCGAAATTCACCTTTATTTTGGGCTTTTTGCTTGTGGCAAACACCATCGCGTTGAGCTATTTTTACAACACCGCGGGCAAGGACTCTGTGGCTGAGAAAATCGCCACACCAAGCGCACCAGCCTTAGACGCAAATGCTACCCCAAGCGCGCCAGTTGCGCCACAAGCCTCACAAGGCGTGAATTCAGCCCCGCAAACGCCAGATGAACAAAATTCAACGCAAAAGTAAGGATAAACAATGCTTGATGAGATTTACACCAAACAAAAAGCGCAGGGCGAAAAGAGCCTTGAAGCCCTGAAAAAAGACTTTACCACGATACGCACGGGCAAGGTGAGCATAAACATACTCGACCACATTAGCGTGGATTATTATGGCACGCAAACGCCCTTAAATCAAGTAGCTACCATACTTGCAACCGATGCAAGCACCATCAGCATAAGTCCTTGGGAAAAATCAATGCTTAAAAGCATAGAAAGTGCCATAGCTGCGGCAAATATCGGTGTCAATCCAAACAATGACGGCGAGGCTGTGAAGCTCTTTTTTCCGCCGATGACAAGGGAGCAAAGAGAAGAAAACGCCAAGCACGCTAAGGCTATGGGCGAAAAGGCAAAGGTAAGCGTGCGAAATGTCCGTAAGGACGCAAATGATGGCATTAAAAAGCTTGAAAAAGACAAAGCCATAAGCGAGGACGAGGCGAAAAAGGCTTATGATGAGGTGCAAAAGCTCACGGACGGCTTTATCACCAAAATCGATGAGCTTGTCAAAAACAAAGAAAGCGAACTTTTAAAAGTATGAACATAGAAGCCATTTACAAAGAGCATAACGCCTTTTTGCAGGGGCATTTTTTGTTAAGCTCAGGCAAGCACTCAGGCTTTTACCTGCAAAGCGCAAAGGTGCTTGAAAACCCCATTTTAGCGGGCAAACTCTGCGAAAAACTTGCCAGCGTTATCAAGGGTGCGGACTTGGAATTTGACAGCATTTGCTCGCCCGCACTTGGCGGGATTTTAGCAGGCTATGAGCTAGCGCGTGCTTGTGAAAAACGCTTTATTTTCACAGAGCGCGTTGATGGCGTGATGACTTTAAGGCGTGGATTTGAGGTGAAAAAGGGTGAGAAATTCATCGTTTGCGAGGACATTATTACCACAGGCGGCTCGGCTTTGGAGAGTGCTTTGGTGTTAGAGGGTTTAGGCGGCGTTGTCGTGGGCTTTGCCGCGCTTGCAAATCGTGGCTTTTGCGGGGTGAGCAACTTAGAGACAAAAAGCAAAGAAAACGCGAAACTGCCAAGCGATTTGCCCTTTTTTGCGCTGGCTAACTTTGAATTTGAAATGTATGAACCAAATGCTTGTCCGCTTTGCAAAAACGGCTCTGTGGCGATTAAACCGGGAAGTAGGGGGAATTAAATTTTTGCGTTTTTGCAAATTCTTGTGAATTTTTGCTTGCTTTAAATTTGCATTTTTGTAAATTTTAGTTTGCTTTAAACGCTTAATTCACAAGACTTGCTTTGTTTTTAGTGATAAATCAAACAAACAAAGCGCAATGCACACGGGCGTGAGTGTTTGTCCTTTTAGCAAAGGTGCGTTTTATTTACAAATGATTAAATAAAAAACATAAATTTAAGGTAAAATAAAATGGAAATTTATAATAAAAATAAAATACAAAACAAAGTCCCAAGCACGCCTAGCTCCGCACAAGCAGGGCAGAGTGCGCCCACAAAGCAAAAAGCAAAAATCGCATCAAGGTTTGAGCGAGCAAAAGCCTTTTTGATAGACATTTTTTTGCTCTATGTGCCTGTTTTGTATGTTTGTTATTTTGTTTTAGGCTCGAAAGAGGCTTTTTTAAGCAACCAAGCGGTGATTTTTGCTTGTAGTGCCTTTTTTGGCGTAGTCCAAGCTCTTTTTTTAAGCACAAAGGCGCAAAGCCCTGGGCTTAAAGCCTATGATTTGTATTTGATAGACACAAAAAAGGGACGGAAACTGAGTTTTCTTAGGGTTATCCTAAGATATATAGTGTTCTTAATCGGCGCATCGTTGCTCTTTGGACTTTTGATGAGCTTTTTAAGAAAGGATGGCTTGGCATTGCACGATTTGCTGAGTCAAAGTTGCATTGTAAGAAAGGTATAAAATGCAAAGAAAAAAAATTTACAACCCAAGTTCAAACGAGTCATTGACAGACAGGCGCGTTTTTGAGGGCAATCCGCACGGGATTTTGAATTTCACAAAAGCCAAGTATCAATGGGCTTTGAAACTTTGGGATTTGATGGAGGCAAACACTTGGTTTCCACGCGAAGTGGATACGACAAAAGATGCGTTGGATTACAAGATGAATTTAACGGCGGCTGAAAAGCGAATGTATGATTTGGTGTGGTCTCAGCTCATCTCAATGGACAGCTTTCAGACAAACAACCTAGCTGACAACATAAACCCCTACATAACAGCGCCCGAGATAAATGCGATTTTAGCGCGTCAAGCTTATGAGGAAGCAAACCACTCAAAGTCCTATGCGGTAATGGTTGAAGCCATTTGCGAAAACACGGATTTGATTTACGAGATGGAAAAGCACGATGAAACTCTGCGCGAGAAAAACGACTTTATATCAAGTCTTTACGAGGAACTTGCGGGCGATGTCGATGACAACAAACTTTTGCTTGCAATGGTGGCAAATCAAATTTTGGAGGGCATTTACTTTTACAGCGGCTTTACGGCTATTTATGCCCTTGCGCGTGCGGGCAAAATGCTAGGTTCTGCGCAGATGGTGCGTTTTATCCAACGCGATGAGATAACGCACTTGCTACTCTTTCAAAATATGATAAATTCGGTGCGCGTTGAGAGGGCGGACTTGTTTCATCAGCAAAATATCGACACCATTTATGATATGTTTAAAAAGGCGGGCGAGCTTGAAATCAAATGGGGCAAATATATCACGCAAAACCAGATTATGGGCTTTACGGATGATATCATCGAAGAGTATATCCACTATCTCATCGACCAAAGGCTTGTGGCGATTCACCTTGACAAACTTTACAACGCTAATCACCCGATAAAATGGGTAGATGAGTTTTCTAAATTTAACGACCAAAAGGCGAATTTCTTTGAAAGCAAGGTTACAAACTACTCCAAAGGAAGCATTACTTTTGATGATTTTTAGG
>OARB01000065.1_pt1 | contig 17439 bp, 12 predicted proteins | sample 1475561 | NCBI WGS metagenome assembly OARB01 (sample SAMEA3360673, study PRJEB22359) | human gut metagenome | biome: ENVO:urban biome; feature: ENVO:human-associated habitat; material: ENVO:feces | place: Bangladesh | collected 2011
GCAAATTTGGGGCTAAATTTACGCTCATTCTAGCTAAAATTCAGCCAAAACAACGAAAATTTATAAATTTCAAGCCAAAGTTGCGCTAAAAACAAGCGTCATCTCACTCAAACACCACTTCCACGCGGCGATTTTTATAGCGTTCGTTTTCGCTCAAACCCTGTGTGATAGGCTTTTGCTTGCCAAAGGATTGCAGGGTAATTTTGCCCGTTTGCCGCAAAAACTCACTCGCCACCGCCGCACTTCTTTGCAAGCCAAGCAGAGTGTTGTAAAACTCGCCGCCGATTTCATCAGTATGTCCGTTCATTTTTGCGGAGCGGATTACTGCTGTGCCGATATTTGCTTTAAGTTCCTTTATGTGAAAGCTATTTTTCACGCTTTGCATTGAATTTTGGTTAAATTTAAACCACAAATGCGGCAACGCGAGCTTGCGCGTGAGCCATTTTTGCGTATCTAGCAGGCTTTCGTTGAAAAGATAAAGCTTCGCGCCCTGCTCGCTCAACTCATCGACAAAAAGCACATAGCGCAAATACCCACCACGCCGCGAAAGCGTCCGCACTAGCTCGTTGATAGCGGCTTTTTCCCGCGCATTTAGGTGCTGTGCATTTAAAAGATAGACTTTGTAGCGGGGTTCGCCAAGGCTTTTGTCTCTTTTCGCCCGCGCCATTAAGACGTCAAATTCAGCTCGCAATGAGCTTTGTGTTGAAAATTCATTGTTTAAATTCGCGCTTGAATTTATCTTTGCGTTTAAATTTTTGCTTGAATTTTTACTTGAATTTGCACCCGAATTCGCCTTTTTTAAAGCCGTTGAAACGCCCTTTTTATCGGCATTTTTTGGGGTAGGATTTTGCTGGGTTTTTGTTTTGTCATTTAAATTTATGCTGATATTTTGCGCGCTTTGATTGCTCTCAAAGGCTTCGTAGCTCGCGTTTTTATCCACGAAACTAATCTCTTTTGGCTTGGAATTTACGAACAAATAATACATAAAACTCGCTAAAATCGCCACCAAAGCCACCAAAACGATGAGTAGCCTGCTTGAAGTCATCTTTGCCCCCTTTTCGCAAGAATTTTGCAAATTATACTACAAAAGCAAGTTTAAGGCAAATTTTAAGCAAATTTTTTTATAATTTTGCTTTTTAAGGGGCAAAAATTTGTAAATTTTTCACAAAAAGAATGAATTTTTGACTTTTAAAGGCTAAAATTCACATTTAAATTTAAAATTCAAAAGGTTAAAATGCCACTTTCAAAACTCAATGACGAGCAGCACCGCGCCGCCACTGCGCCGCTTGGCTACAACTTAATCATCGCAAGTGCTGGCACGGGCAAAACTTCAACCATAGTCGCGCGCATAGCGCATTTGCTTGAAAACGGCACAAAGCCCGACAAAATAATGCTTTTGACATTTACAAACAAAGCCAGCAAAGAAATGATAGCACGCTTAAACCGCCACTTTGACAAAAATCTCACTAAAAACATACTTGCAGGCACTTTTCACAGCATCGCATACAGCTTACTTCGCTCTTGGGACACGCAAATCGTGCTGAAACCCATAGGTGAGCTTAAAATTCTGCTTAAAAGCATTTACGAAAGACGGCAGTTTCATCATTTAAGCGAGCAAAAACCCTTTATGTCAAGCTCTCTTTACGACATTTATTCACTCTTTCAAAATGTGAGCGGAGGCGACTTTGAGACTTATTTTTGCGCTAAACACCCAGAACAAGCCGTTTATGCGGAAATTTACGCTGACATTTTGCGCGAGTATGAGGAAGAAAAAAGGCGTTTTGGCTATGTGGATTTTAATGATTTGCTACTTCGCTTAAAAGCCGAGCTAACAGGGCGTAGCGTGGAATTTGATGAAATTTTGGTTGATGAGTATCAAGACACAAACGCCTTGCAAGGCTCACTAATAGAGGCTTTTAAGAGCAAGAGTCTTTTTTGCGTGGGGGATTATGACCAAAGCATTTATGCCTTTAACGGCGCAGACATAAGCATCATCGGCTCTTTTGGCACGCGCTTTGCAAACGCCCAAATTTACACGCTTGGCAAAAACTACCGCTCATCAAGAAGCATACTCGCCCTTGCAAACAAAGTCATCGAAAACAACCAAAGGCTCTATCCAAAGGAACTCATCGTTACAAGGACGGGCGAATTTGCCCAGCCACAGCTTCTTACCTTTAACGAAAGCTTTGAGCAATACGCTCATATCGCTAAATTCATCGTTACAAGTGGCGTGAGTGCCGAAAATATCGCCGTTATCTTTCGCAACAATTCTAGCGCGGACGGCATAGAGCTGGCTTTAAGAGAACAAGGTGTGCCAAGCGTGCGAAAAGAAAGCGTGAGTTTTTTTGACAGCCTTGAAGTGCGGGCGTTTTGCGCGATGATGGCGCTCATTATCAACCCAAAGGACATTATGGCGTTTATGAGCCTGCTTGAATACAGCAAAGGCGTGGGTTATGCACTCTCCAAAGAGATTTTTGACAGCCTTTTAAAGCTGGGCGGCGGGGACTTGATAAGGGGCTTTTTAGAGCCTGATTTAAGCATAAATTTGCAAAAAGCACACAAAAAAAACGCACAGCTTGGGCTTTTTGACGACATAGAAGTGCTAGCAAGCCCGAAGCGCTTTGATTTGCAAAGTGAATTTAACACTCACCCCATTTTAACCCTGCCTAAAATCAACGAATTTGGCGCAAAAAATTTAGAAAAACTTTATCACTTCATCAAAAAAGCAAGGCAAATTCGCGTTTCAAGCGAGTTTGTAGAGTGCATTTTGCAAAATGAATTTTTCAAAGAAATCTGTGAAATTTTAGCCACAAAAAGGGCGACAAACAAGGCAACTTTGAAAGTGGATTTAGCGCGAAAAGATGAAAATTTAGAAAAAATCGCACGCAAAATGGCGGTGCTTAAAGAACTGACGAAAGATTACAGCGACATTTACAAATACTACAACTTTCTCACACTTGGCGCGAACGAAATGAGCAACGGAAAAGGCGTAAATTTACTCAGCATACACGCGAGCAAGGGGCTTGAATTTGAGCTTGTTTTTGTGGTTGATTTAGCGCAAAACCGCTTTCCAAACAGCAAACTGATGGCGATGGGAGGCTCACTTGAAGAAGAAAGGCGGCTTTTTTATGTGGCGGTAACTCGGGCGAAAAACACGCTCATTTTAAGCTACGCAAAATACGATAAAATCAAAAAAGCACACTACAAACCCTCTTGCTTTTTGGTAGAAGCTGGACTTTGTAAAGAGTAGTAAAAGCCCTATTTTGCTGGTGTTTAATGGGCTTTTTCGCTTGCTTTTGCTTTGATGAAAGCGTGTTTTTGCAAAAGTGCTTTTTGCAAAATGCCCATTTAAAGCCGCTTTCACTAAACGCTACTTTCGCAAAACACTCTTTTGAAAAACTAGCTTTAAAAGCCACTTTTTACTAAACGCCGTCTTTGCAAACGCTATTTTAAAGATACTTTCATCAAACGCTAGCTCTAAAAGCTGCTTTAAAACGCTTAATGTCCGCAGCCGCAGCCACAACCGCCACCAAAGAATTCGCTGAGTTTTTGGATATTTGGCATTTCTGTGATTTCGCTCACTAGCTCTTTGTAGGCGATTTTGCCGTCTTTTATGACAAACACAGCACGAGCCAGCAAGCCTTTGAGCGCACCATCGTCCATCAAAACGCCGTATTTTTCGCCAAATTCTTTACTCACAAAGTCGCTAGCCACGCGCAAAGCAGCTATTCCAGCCGTCTCGCAAAAACGCCCCATCGCAAAAGGCAAATCCTCGCTCACCACGATAACCTCCGCACCGCCAAATTGAGCGACTTTTTCGTTGAACTCTCGCGCCTCAGTAGCACACACAGCGGTGTCAAGGCTTGGCACACTCAGCACTATCTGCGTTTTGCCGCTAGTGCCTATGGTGATATCGCTTAAATCCTGCGCTTTCAGCACGACTTGTGGCGCACTGTCGCCTACATTTAGGGCTTTGCCACGCAAATTCACAGGATTTCCCTTAAAAGTAACTGAATTCATAGTTGTCCTTTGTAAAAAATTTCACGCCATTATACCGCAGTAAAATTAACTGAAATTTGCACTCAAACTAAAATTTACAAAAAAACATATATAATGTTTGTCAGCAAAAAAAATTTATATTTTTTCAAAAAAACCTTGACTTTTTAGAGAAAATATATTATACTATGGAAATTTTATTAAATTTAAAGGACAAAAATGAATTTTATCACATTAGAAAAAATCGCCAAAATCAGCTCGGGCTTTAACCCAAGCCAAAGCAAAGAAAGCGAAATTTTACCCAAAAATCATCATTATAGCACACTTTCGCTTAAAAATTTCAACCAAAGTGTTTGCTTGTCAAAAGACTACATTAGCGAGAGTTTAGCGCGCTCAGCCTTGATAGATGAGAAATTTATCATTCGCCCAAATGACATTTTGGTGAAGCTCATCGCGCCTATTTGGGCTATTTTTATCCAAGCTGCTCCGCCAAATCTCATCTACACGCACTCCGTAGCTAAGATTATCCCCACAAGCACGGACTTTTTGCCTGAATTTCTAGCCTTTTATCTCAACTCCCTTGCGGTAAAAAGGCAGCTTATGGCAAACACCTTGCAAAGCACGACAGTAGCTTTGATAAAAATAAGCGATTTGTCCAAGCTACAAATTCCGCTCATCGCTTTAAGCGAACAAACAAAAATCGTGCAAATTTTAAGGCTCGCCCAAAGAAAAAACGAGATTTTACACTCACTCATCGCGCAAAATCAAAGCTTTTCAAAGGCGATTTTAGACAAATTTACACCAAAAACAAACACAAATTCCACACAAAGGACAGCACAATGAAAACCACCAAAGACACCATAAACACCATCGTTTGGAAAGCCTGCGACACCTTTCGTGGCTCTATGGATAACAGCGATTATAAGGATTATATCCTTACTATGCTTTTTGTGAAGTATTTAAGCGACTTTCACAAAGAAAAGTTAGAAGAGCTAGAAAAGCAGTATAATGGCAACGCCCAGCGCATAGAGGCAAAGCTCAAAAAAGAGCGGTTTTTTCTTGACAAAACCTGCTCGTTTGATTTTTTGCTGAGCCAAAAAGAAGCCCCAAATTTAGGCGAACTTATCAACACCGCGCTTGAAAAGATAGAACAAGACAACGCCCAAAATTTAGAGGGCATTTTCCGCAGCATTGATTTTAACAACAAAAACAAGCTCGGCGACACCAAAGAGCGCAACGCCTTGCTTAAAAATCTGCTTGAAGATTTTAGCGACTCTCGTTTGGACTTGCGCCCATCGCATTTAGAGGACAATGATTGTTTAGGCGATGCTTATGAGTATCTCATCGCGCATTTTGCTGAAAGTGCGGGCAAAAAAGGCGGGGAATTTTACACGCCAAGTGCGGTTTCTACGCTACTTGCAAGGCTTGTAAGCCCAAAAGACGGCGCAAGTGTCTATGACCCAGCTTGTGGTTCTGGTTCGCTACTCATCAAAGTCGCTAAAACCTTGACTTCGCAAAACAAAAACGCGAATTTTAGGCTTTACGGACAGGAAAAAAACGGGCAAACCCACGCCCTTTGCAAGATGAATATGTTTTTGCACGAGATAAATGACTCCAAAATTCAGTGGGGCGACACGATTCGCAACCCTTTACACACTATCTCGCCAAATACCTTGCAAAGCTTCGACATAGTCGTGGCAAATCCGCCATTTAGCCTTGACAAATGGGGCGAAGAAGTAGCGCAAAATGACCCTTTTTCGCGCTTTAAATTCGGCATTCCGCCCAAAAGCAAGGGGGATTATGCCTTTATCTTGCAAATGCTAGCCAGCCTCAACGAAAACGGCACTATGGGCGTCATAGCCCCGCACGGCGTGCTTTTCCGTGCCGCGAGTGAGGGCAAGATACGCCAAAAACTCATCGAGCAAAATTTGCTCCACGCCGTCATAGGACTACCAGCGAATTTGTTTTTTGGCACGAGCATTCCTGCTTGCATACTCATCTTTAAAAGGCAAAAAGCGGACAAAAATGTCCTTTTCATAGACGCGTCCAAAGACTACGAAAAGGGCAAAAACCAAAACAAACTTTTGCCCGAGCATATCGATAAAATTTTACGCGCCTACAACGAACGCCAAAATGTCGCTAAATACGCTCATCTAGCGAGCTTTGAGGAAATCAAAAACAATGATTTCAACCTAAACATACCGCGATATGTAGATGTTTTTGACGAAGAAGAACTTATAGACTTAAACGCCACAAAGGACGAAATAGCCGAGCTTGAAAAGGAACTCTCTACCATTCAAAGCCAGATGAATGGGTATTTAAGGGAGCTTGGGTTATGATGAATATAATAGCAAAATTTGCAAATGAAATAAACCTTGCAAAAAATAATGGAGAAATTTTGGCTACATACAATAAATTTTTAACTTTGTATGCAAACACAAATTTTAAAGATTATACATTTATTGTAGGCACTGATGATTCTATCGGCGTTCAACAAAATGGATATATAAAACAACTTGTAAAAAAGCAATACTATTATAAAGATAAACAAGATATCTTTACTATGGATTTGCTAAATTCATATAAATATTTTTTTATACTTACTAGCAATTTCAAAGAGCATTTTGGTTTGGATATAAGCTTATTTGTAGATACAAATATGGCAGGGTTTTTTGCAAATTTTATCAAAAATAATAGGCGAGAAAGCCACGAATTAGCTAAACAAATTGCTGAAAATCCATATATAAATTTAAATTTTTTATTTTATGTCTTTGAAAATATTCATAATCCAAATAAAGAAAAACATTGCACAAAATCTTATGATATTTTGGATAATTTATGTAAATTCAATAGCTTATATAGAGACGAATATATACATAATAAAGTCTTAAAAATCAACGAACAATATTATATGCAAATGAAAGATTTTTTGCTTAATAATTTTGACGAAAAAATACTAGCTGAATACAATTTCATCTATGCTTATTTGATTTATGCTTTCGTAGAAAAAAACAGCCCAAATTTTGATATAAAACAATCAATTCGCAATATCTTGCAAATAATGCAAGAAAATAGGACAAACTATACTGAGTTGCTTGAATTTATCTATTCCTATCTTAAAAATGGGAATAATGCGTTTTTTAATGTTGTAAAAACACAATCCTATGAAAAAATTAAAGAAAATATTAAAAATATGAGTTGGGATATTTTTTTCTATTACAGCACAAGGTATCAAATGACACACTTTGCCAAAGAAGCAAATTTTGGTTTTCCTATTTTTGCAACAATGGATAAAAAATTCTTTGAGAACTATGCTGCTTTATTTGATAATAAAATGCTTGTTTTTAAAGACAATAAATTTGAATTTTGCATAAGAAAACCAAATCAAAACACACAAGAAATTCAAGAACTTTGTGGAGATATAGGGGATAACTTCCAAAGAGACAAACTTAAAGATGAAACAAGTAAATATATTATTTCTCAACGAGCGCTAAAAAATGCTGAAATATGCTTAAAATCTTTCCTATCAAATGGAGTAAAAAAATGAGAAATGTCATTACCCAAAACAGCGAATTTAAAATTTTCGTCCAAGAGATTAAAACTAAAATCCAAACCGCCCACAATCTCGCATTAAAGGCGGTAAATAAAGAAGTCATCGCCCTTTACACCGACATAGGCAAAACCATCACACAAAGGCAAGAGAGTTTTGGTTGTGGCAAAAGCGTGGTTGAGAGTTTATCAAAAGAATTACAAAGCGAATTTGAGGGATTAGACGGATTTAGCGCACGAAATCTATGGAATATGCGAAATTTTTACCTTGCCTATAAAGACAATGAAAAACTGCAGACACTGTCTGCAGAAATTTCGTGGTCGCACAATGTGCTGATTTTCCAAAAATGCAAAGATGATTCGCAAAGAGAATTCTACATAAAATCCGCGCTTCAAAATGCGTGGAGTTATCGCGTGTGAGATAATCACATAGACAATCAAACTTACGAAAAATCCCTTTTATCCCAAAACAATTTTTCAAACACCTTGCCCCAAAATCTCGCCCAAAAAGCAAGTTTAATGCTAAAAGATGAATACACCTTTGACTTTTTATCTTTACACCACGAGCATAGCGAAAAAGAACTAGAACTAGCCCTTATTAAACAAGTGCAAAATTTTCTTACCCAAATGGGAAGTGATTACGCTTTTATGGGCAATCAATACAAACTAGAAACTGATGGACAAGAGTTTTTTATCGACTTACTTTTATATCACAGACGGCTAAAATCCTTAATCGCCATAGAGCTTAAAATAGGCGATTTTAAGCCCGAATACGCAGGTAAAATGAATTTTTATCTTGCCTTGCTTGATGATAAAGTGCGCCTAGATAGCGAAAATTCGAGCATAGGCATCATCATTTGTAAAGACAAAAGCAAAACCATAGTCGAATACGCCCTAAAAAACACAACCAAACCCATAGGTGTAGCCACTTACACGCTCACAAAAACACCGCCAAAAGACTTGGCAAAGCTTTTGCCATCAGCAAAAGAGATAAGCCAAAAATTGCAAGGATTTTTTGATGAATGCTAACACGAACATAAAGCAAGGTTACAAGCAAACTTCGTTAGGCATTTTACCACAAGAATGGGAAGTGGTGCGTTTGGGGGAAGTGGGCGACATTGTCGGCGGTGGCACGCCTGACACTACAAATTCAGCCTTTTGGAATGGCGAAATTTTATGGCTTACTCCCACAGAAATTAAGCAAAAATATATTTTCGATAGCGAACGAAAAATCACCCAAAAAGGTTTGTCAAATTCATCAGCAAAATTATTACCAAAAAATACAATTCTTATCACAACACGAGCAACGATTGGCGACATTGGAATTGCCACGCAACAACTTAGCACAAATCAAGGTTTTCAATCCTTTATAGGTGGCGAAAAAGTCAATTTTGAATTTATGTATTACTTACTTGGTGCAAAAAAGCGTGAATTTATAACTCTTGCAAATGGTTCTACCTTTTTAGAAATTAGTGCCAAAACGATTAGACAAATCCAAATCCCCCTGCCACCGCTTGCCGAGCAAGAAAAAATCGCTCAAATTTTAAGCGTGTGGGACAAAGGCATAAGTGTTTTAAAGTCTTTGATTGAGGCGAAAACAAAACGCAAAAAAGCCCTTATGCAAAGGCTTTTAACCCCGCCTTGTGAATCCCTCACGCCGTCATTGCGAGCGAGTGAAACGAGTGCGGCAATCCATAACAAAAGTGTGGATTGCCACGATTTGACTGCGTCAAATCTCGCAAAGACAGAAAAAGACAGCAAGGCTAAACAATCCTTGCGTTTTGCTGAATTTACGGACAAATGGCAAGAAATGCGTTTGGGGGATATTTGTGAAAACAGGCGGGGTTCTTTTCCGCAACCTTATGGTTTGAAAAAATGGTATGGCGGAGATGAAGCAATGCCTTTTGTTCAGGTTATTGATATTGATGAGAATTTGCGACTAAAATCAAAAACAAAACAAACTATTTCAAAACTAGCACAGCCAAAAAGTGTATTTGTTCATAAAAATACAATTTTATCAAGCATTCAGGGCAGTATCGGTAGAGTTGCCCTTACTCAATATGATTGCTATGCGGATAGAACTATTGCAATTTTTACAAATTTAAAACCGCAAATTGATTCAATATTTTTTCTTTATTCGCTTGACAAACTTTTCAAAACAAAAGCCAAAGGTGCTAGGGGAAGCACGATAAAAACTATAACAAAAGAAGAATTTAATGACTTTATTATTCATATCCCCACACTTGCCGAGCAAAAGAAAATAGCACAAGTGTTGAGTGCATGCGACAAAGAAATAGAGCTTTTAAAATCCAAATTTCAATGCCTAAAAACGCAAAAAAAGGGACTTATGCAAAGACTTTTAAACGGAGAAGTGAGAGTAAAATGCTAGAAAATTCGTCATTGCGAGCGAGCTTTGTAGGCGCGACATTTTATATTTTATGCTTTTGGAAAAAGCGAAGTATTCATAAATTTGAAGTGCAAATTGCACCTTTAAAGTATGGATTTTTCGCCTTTTTATAAAAGGCTCAAAATGACAAGGGTTTTGTCATACTGAGCGAAAGCGAAGTATCCATAAAATCAAGGTGTGTTATAAATTCTATGGATATTTCGCCTACGGCTCAATATGACAATATAGAAGTTTTTGCTACGCTTTGTAAGTGGCTTGTCTCGCAATGACAAAGAGCGAGGATAAAATGCTAGAAAAATTTGGTAAAATGTCAATGAAATTTTAGGTTGGGTGATAGTTGGGTAATGGGTTGGGTGATAAGTTGGGTGATTAAAAAAGATGGGAGATTATAAGGTGAAAGACATTACAAGCGAAAATGCTTTGCAAAGGCAGTGTATAGAGCTTTTTAAGGCTATGGGCTATGAGTATATCTCGCGTGAAAATGCGCTTACAATGCGAGGCAATGACACAAGCAAGGTGCTTTTGCGTGAGATTTTACAAGAAAGGCTAAACGCGCTTAATAGCTTTGAGATTAAGGGGCAAAGGCATACTTTTAGCCCTGCAAACATAGAAAAAGCGATAAATGAGCTAGAAATTTCATCACAGCAAATCTCAAACGGCGGACTTTTGAAAATAAATGAAAAATTAAGCGATAAATTCAAGCTTGGGGCAAGTTTTGAGGAAAATATAAATGGCATTAAAAAAAGCTTTTCGCTACGATACATAGACTTTGAAAACATTGAAAACAACACTTTTAGCATAAGTGATGAATTCAGCGTGCGGCGGTGCAAGGTTGATAAGGATAAAGAGCATAGGCGAGCTGATTTGGTGCTGTTTATCAACGGAATTCCGTTTGTAATCATCGAGCTAAAAAAGTCATCTCGTAGCTATGAGCTAGGCATAAAACAGCTTGAAATGTATCAGCAAGATAGCGAAATAGCGCAGCTTTTTGCAAGCGTGCAGCTTTGCATAGCGGCAAGCTATGACGCAAAATACGGCACGGTGAAAACGCCTAATAAATTTTATAGCTTGTGGCGCGAAGAAGATGAGAATTTAAAGCAAAAAATTCAAAAACTCATCGCGCCACGAACGCCCACAAAATGCGATGAAATGCTTGTTGCCTTGTGTGATAAAGAGCGGCTTTTGCGCCTTGTGAAGCACTATGTGCTTTTTGATAAGGGGCTAAAAAAAGTGTGTCGTTATCAGCAGTTTTTTGCGATAGAGTGCATTTTAGCGCGTGTAGAAAATCTAAATGATGGCAAACGCAAAGGCGGTTTAATCTGGCACACACAAGGCAGCGGCAAAAGCCTTACGATGATAATGCTTACAAGGCTACTGCAAGCTAAATTTCCACAAAGCAAAATCATCGTAGTAAGCGACAGGATAGATTTAGACGAGCAAATCAAAGGCACTTTTGAAAACACGCAAATCAAAGTCGCCCAAGCAAAAAGCTCAAAGGATTTGCTTGACAAGCTAAAAAGCGGCGCAAGCGTGATAAGCACGCTCGTGCATAAATTTGAAAGGCTCAAAGGCGTGAAAAAAAGTGCGAATGATAGCTTTTACGCAAATACTGACATTTTCGTGCTTGTCGATGAATCGCACCGCACGCAAAGCGGAGAACTCCACAGAGCGATGAAAAAGGCTTTGCCAAATGCTTGCTACATAGGCTTTACAGGCACGCCTTTGATGAAAAGCGAGAAAAACAGCTTTGCGAAATTTGGCGGAGAAATTCATCGCTACACCATACAACAAGCGATAAACGATAAAGCCATAGTGCCGTTAAGGTATGAAAATAGGTTTGTCAATCAAAACATAAACGACAAAAACGCTTTGGATAAGCGTTTTGACGCTATCGCAAGAAAGCTCACAGCTGAGCAAAAGGTAGATTTAAAGCGCAAATGGGCGAAATTTCAAAAAATCGCTTCAAGTGAAAATCGCTTGTTTTTAATCGCGCTAGACATAAGCGAGCATTTTAAGCAAAATTTGCAAGGGCTTGGATTTAAGGGGATTTTAGCGACAAATTCCAAATACGAGGCGATGCGCTACTATGAAATTTTTAGCGAATACACTGGGTTAAAAACCGCGCCTATCATTTCAAGCAACGAGCAAGAGGACTTTGAGAGTGAAAGAAAAAGCTATGTCATAGAAAAGTGGAAAGCTGTGGTCGCACAACACGCAAGCGATGAGGAAAGATATATCAAACATATCAAAGATGAATTTATAAACGGCGATGAAGTGGATTTGCTCATCGTGGTCGATAAACTGCTCACAGGCTTTGACGCACCGCGCGCAAAGGTGCTGTATATCGACAAAAGCCTAAAAGAGCATAATCTCTTGCAAGCTATCGCAAGGGTAAATCGGCTTTGTGAGGGCAAAGATAGCGGGATTATCATTGATTATCGTGGTTTGCTTGGGCATTTGGATAAGGCTTTGAATGATTATGCTCCGCTTAATGGCTTTGATGAAGAAGATTTAACAAATGCTGTCATAGACATAAAAAAGGCGATACAAGAGGCAAAAAATGCTTATGAGAGCTTAAATAAGCTTTTTGCTGAGGCAAAGAAAAATGACAAAGAAAGCTACATAACGCTTTTGCAAGATGCTGAAAAAAGGGCTAAATTTAAGGAAATTCTTTGTGAATTTTCAAACAAATTTGCTCTGTCTTTGGGTAGCGAGTGCATAGAAGAGGTGTTAAGCGAGCGTGAAATAGCCGAATTTAAAGCAAGGCTGAAATTTTACAACGAGCTGCGCAAGGAAGTGCAGTTGCGGTTTTGCGAGGCTTGTGATTTTGGCGAATTTGAAGCACAAATGCAAAAACTGCTTGATAGCTTTGTGAATGCAAACGAGATAAACACGCTTGGGGCTATCCCAAATATCTTTGATGATGACTTTGAAAAGCAAGTGTCGCATTTGCTTGGAGTGGAGAATTTAAGAGCAAGGGCGGACAGCCTGCTGAGTGCCATTTCATCGGCGATACAAGAAAAGGTAGAGACAAATCCCGCTTTTTATAAGAGTTTGGCGGCGCAGATTGAGAAAATCTTGCAAGATTACAAAAACAAACGCATAAATGACGAGCAAAAGCTGAATTTAGCGAGGCAAACGCACGAAAAACTGCTCCAACAAACCATAAACGCAAAAGAATCCTACCCCAAAGAAATCGCACAAAAAGACAGCCTAATCGCCTTTTATGATAACCTGTGCGAGCTTTTTGGTGGCGTGCTTAAAAATTTAGCAAAAGATGAATTTGAAAAAATCATCGTAAATTTGAGCCTAAAAGCCGATGAACTTTATATGAGCTTTTGCAAAAAACCGCAATGGTTTGATAGTATAGAAGTCAAAAACGAAGTAGAAACAAAGCTAGAAGATAGCATTTGGGAGTTGGAGGATAAATTTGGCTTTCATCTAAGCGAAGATGAAAGCGATAAAATTTACAAGATTTTACGAAATATCGCTGTGGATAAGTATGCAAAAACGCCATAAAGTCTTGATGAAAATTTAATTGAGCGTGAATTTTTAGATGAATTTGAGCTTTTTATCAAAGTGGAGTGAGTGAAATTTAGGGCAAATTTTTGCTTTTTGTTTGTTTTTGTAGGCAAATTTAAAAGGATATTTTTTTATCTTTTTGCAAATAAATTTAAAAATGCTTTAAAAATTTATTTTAAATTTTGCTTAATTATTTTTCTTTAAGAAATGGCTAAAATGCTGAAAATTTAGGCTTTTAAAGCATTTAAGGCAAATAAAAGCCATTTTAAAAGCATTAGCATAAACTTTTAACATAGATAAAGCCTTTTTGCAAGCAAGAAGCCAAATTCCGCTTAAATTTAAGCATTTTGTGCGTTTTCACGCAAATTTCACGCCTTTTCGTGCAGTTAAAAAGCTAAATTCGCCTTAAATTTAAGTATTCTCACGCCTTTGTTAAGTCTTTATTAAGGCTTTTCAAGCGTTTAACAAGCCTTTGACAAAGGCAAAGCAAAATAAAAGCACTTTGGCTCTTTACTGAAATTCAACTCGCCGCCGTGTGCGTTGATGATTTCTTTTGATAAACTTAACCCAAGCCCGTTGCCTTTGAGCTTTGTCGTTTTAAAGGCTTCAAAAACAGCCTTTTCATCGGCGATTTCCTTGCCATCATCATACACTTTTACCCAAATTTTCGCATTTTCCACGCTCGTTTTTATGCAAACCTTACCACAATCAGCTTCTTTTTCTTCGATAGCATCAATGCCGTTGTAGATGAGATTTTGCAAAACAAGGCTCAGCAGGGCTTTGTCCGCATTTAACTCTAAATCCAAAAAGTCAAATTCAAAGTCGATTTTAGCGTTGAAATTGTAAGAATTCACCACAGCTTCGCACTCGTCTTTGAGTTCGCTCAAATTAAAGGGCGCGGCGTTGATATGCACGCCCTTTGTGAAAAGCAGGGTTGAATTTACTATGCGTTCCACGCGCGAAATCGCCTTTTGCATTTCCAGCACTATGTGTTTGTTTTTCAGCTCGCTTCGCTCATACAAAGTCGATACAAGCAGAGATATAGAGCCTATGGGGTTTCGTATCTCGTGGGCAAGGTGCGCTGCCACACTTCCCATACTCGCAAGCCGTTCGTTTCGCTTTTCAGCGCTTATATCAGTGGCTTGTATGATGAATTTATCGCCATAAGAAATGTTTTTCACCACAAAAAAATGCCCCTTAAATTCAAGCTCATAGTGCGCTTTGCTTAAATCAATCGCCCCCAAAAGCTCGTCATTTTCCTTGCCAAGCTGGTTTTGCAAATGTATGCTCTTGTCCTTGTTGAGCACCCACAGCGCATTTGGCAGCACTTCGACAATCTCACTCATCATCTGTTGCAAGCTCGCAAAGCTCTCTTTTAGGGCGTTATACTCGTTTTCTATGACATAAGTTTGCTCTATCAGGGCTTCTAGCGTTTCTTTGTTGGTAAAATCAAGGTTTTTTAGGCTTTCATCGTTCATTTTAAATCCTTAAATCAGTTCTTTGCAGTCATTTATATCAAACAAAAGCAAATTCCGTTCTTTTTTGCGCGCAAATTCGTTTGAAAAACCGCTTTTTGAAAAGATAATATAAAAGTCTGGCTTTATGTCAAGGGCTTTTGCCTTGTTTTGCAAAAGATGAAAGATATTTTTGCAAATCTTGCGATTTTTGAATTTCACTTCGCCCATAAGGCAAAATTCGCTATCTTTATAGTATAAATCCACTTCAATGTCCCTGTGCCAGAAACTCGACACGCTTTCAAGCTCGAATTTTTTCTGCAAAAATTCCTTTGACAAAAGTTCAAAACACAGGCTTTGATAATGCTCAAACTCACTAAATATAAGCTCTAAAACCTTATCAAACTCGCCAGCTTTGATAAGTGCTTCATTTGGCTTCAAAAAACGAAAGAAAAAGCGCGTAAAATGGTCTTTAAAAAGAATTTTATCTTGTATGGTGTAGTTTTTTAGGTGCTTTTTGAGCTTTTGTCCCTTTAAAAGTTTTGGTTTTTGCTCTTTGCTCTTTTCAAGGCTTAAAATCCCAGCATTGAGCAAAGAGTTGATGATACTTTGCGCCTTGAAATGTCCTATTTTGCGGTTTATGGAGTAGCGTTTGCGGTTGTTTTTAGCAAGCAAATAAAGGGCGAAATTCGTGTCCTTGTCAAAGCTCAAATTTTGCGCTATCTCATCATAAGGCAAGAGTAAATTTTGCCTTATGCTCGCCGCTAAATCCGCACAAGGCTCAAAGCCCTTAAAGCCGTCAAAAACGCTATACAAGTCAAAAAGCTGCTCTATGTCATCGCAGACATAGCTTGCGCCAAATTCGCTAAATGTGATGATTTTTCCTTTGTTTTTGAATTTTATGTATAATTGTAGCAAAAATTTCTTTCAAGGCTTCTTTGAAAATGCAAATTGATGATTTAAAAAGCGACATTATCCTAAAAAAGGGCGTGCGGTATTTTGACTTTACCGCAAGTGCGCTGGGGCTTAAAAGCGTGGAAAAAGCTATAAAAAAAGTGCTTTTAAGCTACGCAAATACGCATTCTGATAGCTCGCTAAATTCCTTTGCCACGCAAAAGCATTATGAAGATGCAAGGGCTTATATCAAAAAAAGCCTGAATTTAAGCGATGAATTCGTGCTTATTGCTTGTGGGGCTGGTTCATCAGCGGCGATAAAAAAATTCCAAGAATTACTAGGAATTTACGCTCCGCCAAAGTTAAGGGCTAAATTTATCCCTAAAATTCAGCCCAAAGACTTGCCCTTAGTCATCATCAGCCCTTATGAACATCATTCTAACGAGCTTTCATTTCGCGAAGGGCTTTGTGAGTGCGTGCGCGTGCCGCTTGATGAAAAGGGCGAAATCGACTTTGAATTTTTGCAAAATTTATTAGAGCGGACAAGAAAGGCAGACAAAACGCGCCAAATCATCGCTAGTTTCACGCTTGCGTCAAATGTAACGGGCATTTTGAGCGATTATGAAAGGCTTTGCGCGCTTTTTCGCAAGCACAACGCCCTAGTTGCCTTTGACGCGTCAAGTTTTATGCCTTATAAAAACATAGACTGCGAGCATTATGATGCCTTGTTTATCAGTTCGCACAAACTTTTAGGCGGCGTGGGTTCGTGCGGACTTTTAGCGATAAAAAAGAGCTTGTTGGGCGACAAACCAAGCTTTGCGGCTGGCGGCACTGTGGGCTATGTCTCACGCACGAGTGTGGATTATCTGTGCGATTTCGAGCGGCTTGAAGAAGCTGGCACACCGCCTATTTTGCAGCTTATCCGCGCTAGCCTTGCTTTTAAGGTAAAGGACAGCATAGGCGTAGCGGCGATAGAAAGGCAAGAAGAGCTTTTGAAAGAGTATTTTTTCAAAAAAGTGGCTGAATTTAATGTGCGAAATTCAAACGCTTTGACACTTTACGCGGCAAATTTAACGAACCGCTTGCCGATTTTTGCCTTTAATCTTGCGGGGATTTCGCCCTTTGACTTAGCCTATCATTTAAGCAAGGGCTATAAAATCGAAACAAGAGCGGGTTGTGCTTGCGCTGGACCTTATGGACACGACTTGCTTGGCTTAAAGGACAACGCACCCTTAAAGCAAAAACCGGGCTGGCTTAGGGTGAGTTTTCACTACACGCACGATTTAAGCGACATTGATTATTTTTTTGACGCCTTGCAAAAGTGCGTGAAAAAATTTAAGGATTAAAAATTTACATTTATTTGCAAGCACTTTAAAAAGCGCGAAAATCAAGCGCAAAAAAAATGCAATTTTAAATTTTTATTTACAAAATTTCCCCAAATTTCTCAAAAAAATGACACAAAAGCGAAAATTTATGCTACAATTTAACTTCCGTTTAAAATTTTCTCTCTTAAACGGATTTACAATGTCAAAAGACTTGACAATTACGACAGAAAGGACATACGATGAAAAGACTACTTCTCATCATCACACTTGTGCTTTTTAGCGCAGGTTTCAT